>Ga0256404_1000528_pt1 | contig 99550 bp, 87 predicted proteins | sample RumenRJG_01DNA_FD_185990 | JGI IMG/M metagenome (GOLD analysis project Ga0256404, IMG submission 185990) | Bovine rumen microbial communities from Lethbridge, Alberta, Canada - RJG_01 | ecosystem: Host-associated > Mammals > Digestive system > Stomach > Rumen | place: Canada: Alberta | collected... | reverse complement strand
GGAGACGTTATCTTTTAAGTATATCGAAAAGAAAAAAAGAAGAAGAAATATTCCTCAATAGCTCAGTTGGCAGAGCATGCGGCTGTTAACCGCAGGGTCGTTGGTTCGAGCCCAACTTGAGGAGCCAGAAATCGTGGACAATTTAGATGCCATCTAAATTGTCCCACTTTTATGCGTTTTTTGAGCATTTTTGCAAAAATCCGAGTGGAAAGTAAACAGTAGATGCCACCCCCGTTTGCACAGGACTTGAACGGGAGACACCTTAAAAACAGGGCGTTTTTCAATGATTTTGCGAAAGGTCAACAGTGAAGAAAAAACACGAAATTCAAATCGTGTACAATAGTCAAGATGATTTCTTTACACAAAGAAATCTAACCCTGGAGGCGGTTGCTTTTTTGGGAAGCTTTCCGAAACAGCTTTTTCCTGATGCACTTAAGCTGGCAGAAAGAACGGGAAGGACGATTATAGCAAAAAATGAAAAGTGATAAAGCGTTTTGTCAAAAATAATTATTTTATGGAGGAATTTATGATGTCATTAAATTGTAAGCTTGCATTGTCAACATGTAATAAAGATATTAATGAGGATCTGTTTAGAAATTATGCAGAAAATGACATAGAGGCTATGGAAATATCGCCATCATTTGAAGAATGTGAGAAATTGGATTTTTTAAGTTTAAAAAGATGGGCTGAGCAATACAATGTTGATTTGTGGTCATTTCATCTACCTTTTGCCCCTTTTGATAAAATAGATATCTCTAACCCGAATTTGGCAAGACAAACAGTTAAAATGTTTAAAGATTATATAAATAAAGCTAATGACATTGGGATAAAAGTATTTGTTGTTCATTCAAGTGGAGAGCCTATTGAAGATTCAGAGAGAGAAGATAGAATATTATGTGCAAAAAACAGTTTAAAAGAACTCGCCGAATACGCTACAGAAGTTGGCTGTATTATAGCAGTAGAAGATTTGCCGAGAACATGTTTGGGAAACTGCTCTGCGGAAATTCTTGAACTGATTTCTGCACATAAAAATCTTAGGGTTTGCTTTGATACAAATCACCTTTTACATGAGGAAATTCCTGTGTTCATAAAAAATATTGGAGATAGAATAATTACTACTCATATTTCTGATTATGATTTTATAAATGAACGACATTGGTTACCGGGAGAAGGCAGTATTGATTGGGTATCTGTTATTTCTTTGTTAGAAGAGGTTGGATATGACGGATATTGGTTATATGAGATTGGACTTGAAACTCCTTGGAGTATAGAGCGTAATAGAGAATTGACATATACCGACTTTAGAGATAATTATATATCTCTTATGCGAAAAGAAATTCCATACGTAATTGGGAAACCAAAAAACAAATTGGGTATGTGGAGTATTATGTCTTAACTTTTTATCACCAAATGAAGTAATGGATAAATATCTGGGTGTAATGCAGATGTGGATAACTAGGAAACAGAAAAATAAACTGTTTACCATGTTACCCACACAAACTGCTACTATGATATCAAATGAAATACCTATGTATACAACGAATTTGTAACACAACATTGACAAACCTACATACTTGACATTAACTGTCTTTCACAAACTATTGACACTGGTGATGTGTGGTGATATAATCAGACAAAAAATTAAAGGTGTTGCTGTAAAAGTAGTTGGAGGTAGCAATATGTATAATATTTATTCGGAAAACACAGCAAATTATCCGAGATAAAAACAGATGTAATGTTTGATGATTTTTGAAGAGAGTCATTGTTTGACGGTTTTGTTGACGGTTATATACGATATATAGAAAATTTTCAATTACTTGATGAGGAATTATGGTCAAGATTTGTTCAGCAGTTTAACGAGGATGCGGACTTTGATGCAGGTTGGCGAGGAGAATACTAGGGTAAAATGATGCGTGGCGTTGCAATGACTTATGCATATACCAAAAATCCCAAGCTCTATGATGTTTTAGTAAAAACAATAAATGATATGATTGACAGTGCCGATGGGGACGGAAGAATAAGTAGTTATGGCAGACAGCATGAATTTGACGGATGGGATTTGTGGGCAAGAAAATATGTAATGCTTGGCATGCAGTATTTTATGGAGATTTGTCCAGACGAAACCCTGAATAAAAGAATTACAGAAAGCATGAAAAAACAGGCGGATTACATAATCTCAAAGATAGGGAATGAAGATGACAAGTTACCGATAACTTCCGCAACAAGGCATTGGCGTGGACTTAACTCCTCATCAATTCTTGAACCCATTGTGAGGCTTTATAATATTACAGGAGAAAAGAGATAAACTCGTTCAAATCAATCTTTACAGCAAATGTATTGTCATGGTAATGTGAATTATTTAAGGCAAACACTTCGCTAAAAAATATATGGCATCTATTTTGTCCACGAGAGCCATAATCGTAGGTTAATTTTGATACAATTAAACCTACGATTTTTTTGTTCCCAAAATCGCATAGATAAGCCGTTTGCGGCGGTTCGTGTTTGTAAATTGCCGCCGGATTTGCAGGTTTTCAATTGCATAAACAGCCTAATATTCAGTAGGCTATTCAAGTAATCGTTTTTTACCGAAGTAAAAGTTTTTCTACCGCAGAAAACGTTTTTTACCGGCTCTTTGTCAATTGTTGGGATGCAGTATGTAAAATGCAAATAAGGACCATTGTTTGTAGTAGAAAAATGGTCGTGAGCAACATTTTTACGATTAAGCCTTGCAAATCAATGAGTTTTTCTGTATAATGGAAGCAGAGCATATTGAAATCTCCTTGTAAAAGTATTTTTGGGTTTATATATACATTTTACAACATGATGTCAATATGCTCTTTTTTTGCTTACCCCAACATTTATTATACAGCCTAAAAACAGCTAAAAAAATCGCACCCCCTTATGTATTTCTGGCATGGAATCTGTGACGAAGCTGAATTAATTCAACTTAATCTACAACACGACCGCTGTCTTTATTAATATGTATTTTTCTTTGTTAAACAGCTCTTAATGAGCAATTTAATCGTCAGTTTAAAGCTTTGCACCTTTCTCTTTTAACTTTTGTTGGACTTCTTTTACGTTTACGCTATGTACTGTTTTGTCGGTTTTTTTAGCAACTGCAATCGAGGTTCCGGCTGCTTCGCCAAGGCACGCACAAATCGGCATAATTCTAATTGATGCCTGTGCTTCATGGGTTGCGGAGATGCATCGCCCTGCGACCAACATATTATCCAATTCTTTTGGGACAAGTGCTCTGTACGGGATAGTATAATACTCGCCTTCTTTGAAATAGTAATGACTGGTGCCTGCGCCTGATGGGTTATGAATATCTATATCATAGTTACCTAAAGCTATTGATTCCTCGAATTCTGTACAATTTTTTAGTTCATCTTCTGTTAAGATATGCACACCCTTTAGCTTTCTGCTTTCTCTTATTCCGATGTTAGATGCAATAGAAATCAAATAACTGTTCTTAAAGCAAGCTGTATTTTCTTTTAGGAAGGTTATCATTTCGGTAATTTGTTTTCTTGCTTCAATTTCCGCCTTACTGACATCAAATGGGTTTGTTGGATTTAGTTTAACAATTCTTGTTGTATTAAAATGTATAATATCATTATGTATTCCGGAAGGAAAGAAAAATATTAAAATATCCTCTCTTGGATTTTTAATTTTTCCGTCTTTTTTATACTGTTTGTAAAGCTCCTGAATTTTGCCTCGCTCCTCTTTAAGATTTTCTGTGTCAACTCCGGACATTCTGAAGCAGGTAGTCATCGGTTGGCACATATTGTCACTATCTCTTCCCAAAGCAAAATCACACCCTGCAAAGTATAAGAGATTTCCATCGCCTGTGGCATCTATAAAGAAATCAGCCTCAACTTCTAATTTTTCACTGCCGGCTATCACTTTTATGCTCTTGATTTTTTTATCATTTAAAGCTACATCATACAAGGTCGAGTGGAATAAAATATCAACTCCCGCCTCTTCGCATAGTTCATCTAAAACCATTTTAAAGTATTCCGGATTATATTTTGCATCGGTATGACTTGACTCAAGTTTGCTTTGAAGCTCTGCTTGCCTTTTTACCATTTCAGAAAAAATTCCGCAAGACAAATATATTTTTTCCTTTGTTGTCGGATCTGTTGTCCAATATGGCATAAATGGATATACAAGACAGTTAGACATTGCTCCGCCAAGAGAACCTGCCTTTTCAATCAATGCAACAGAAAGTCCGTCACGAGCTGCCGATACCGCTGCCGCAACGCCCGAAAGACCTCCCCCAACTACTACTAAATCATATTTTTTCATAAACAATTCACCTCGTAAATTATGGGTTTATTTTGTAATTAAATATTTCCTTGAAAATATATCTTAATTATATCCTAAATTAATGGGTAATTCTAATAAATTTAATACATAGTATTGACCAATAAATACATTTATGCTATAATTTAATATAAAATATATCGCAAAGGAAAATAAAATGGAATATAGCAGTCTTTATGAATTAATAAAATATCTGGAATACGGAACGAATATCCACATCGGTGTTCTTTGTTTTGGAAATTATGGGAATGAAAAATGTGTTCTTCCACAATCGCATACAATACATTCAGGAAAAATCTGTGACGAATTAAAAAACAGCCGAAACGGTTATTCTCGTTGTTTTAAATGCAGAAATTTAGCCATACAAAAAGCTATTGACACACAGAATAAATTTTCTGGTTATTGCATTAATGGTATTTTTGAATACACACATCCTGTTATTATAGATGGCGAGGTTGCGTTTATAATTTTTATAGGTAATATACTTGGCGATAATTCAGAAAAAATAAAAGCAAAGCTTATCGACAAACCGGAACTTATTCATACACTTGAGTGTGGATTTTCTCAAAGACAATGCGAAGCCGTCGGAAATGTGATAGAAACATATATCCGTATGATCTTAAAAGCTATTCCACAGAGTAAGAAAAATGACTGTAATCAAATGATAGAAAACATAAAAAACTATGTCGACTCAAATCTTGAATTTGATATTAAAATTTCTTATGTTGCAAATATATTCCATTATAATGTACAATATATAGGACGTCTTTTTAAAAAAAGCACAGCCTTGACATTTAATGAATATGTAAATCATCAAAGACTTGCTCGTTCAAAGCTTTTGTTAAGAGATAGCGACCTTACTGTTTTAGATATTTCAAATAGACTCGGATTTAATAATGTCTCATATTTTAATCGTTTGTTTAAAAAGCATTACGGAAAAACTCCCACAGAATATCGTAAATCGGCAGATGTTGAATAAAAGCCTCAAGAATGTATGTTGACATATAATAAACATTTATGTTGACACAAAATTGAATTGAATTGTAAAAACAAATGGGATATAATTATGATGTACAGATTTATGGAAAATAGAAGAGGTTTTATGTGATACCATAATACAGAATTGTATAACTGTTTCTCATATATCAGACGATTTATCATGCAGATATATGAGGGTATGAGGCGTAAACAGAAGGTGAAGAAAATGAAAAAATTAGAGTATAATGAATTTTTAGACAAGGTGCATGGATGTTGGTACGGCAAATGTTTGGGCGGATCAGCAGGTGCGCCGTTGGAGGGTGTAAAAAAACTCATTGATATAAATGATTTTACGGAGGTATTTAATCCTGATTTACCCAATGATGATTTGGATTTGCAGCTTCTTTGGATTGATGTTCTGAAAAATAAAGGATATAATATTTCTTCGTGCGACTTAGCAGATGCTTGGATTGAAAAATGCTGGTATCCGTTTTCTGAATATGGATATTTTATGAAAAACTATATGCGCGGAATAGAGCCTCCATATAGCGGTATTGTAAATAATCGGTTTTTTAAGGAAGGAATGGGCTGCCCGATACGTTCGGAAATATGGGGAATACTTTGTGCCGGAAACCCGGAAAAAGCAAAGGAATATGCCTACATAGATGCGTGCTTGGACCATGCTGATAATTCAGTGTATGCAGAGCAATTTCTTGCCTGCATTGAAGCTATGGCATTTTATGAAAATAACATATATGAGCTAATAGTTAATGGTATGAAATTTATTCCTGTTAATTCTAAATTGTATAAGGCATTTACTTATATATTGGAAAAATATTCAGCCGGAGAGAGGTGGGTTGTCGTAAGACAAAATTTGCTCAATAAATTCGGACATCCGGATTTTACAAATGTGGTTCAAAATTTGGGGATGGTTTTGATAGCATTATTGTACGGAAACGGTGATATGAGAGAAACTATAAATATAGCACTCAGATGTGGATTTGATACGGATTGTACCTGTGCTTCGGCCGCATCGGTAATTGGTATTATAAAGGGATATAAAGCTTTAGGTGATTTAGGAGAGCTTATCAAAGATTATTTTGTTTGCGGTATTGATCTTGAGCTTGAATCTGACAGTATATATGAATTGGCAAAGGAAACAGCTATGTTAGCTGTAAATATGCCGGAAAATGTAGAATTATCTCCGATATATCCATCTGAAGCCGGTATGAAAGAGTGTCTTAAAAAAATTGAGCCGGTTAAGTGGAAAATATATGGACCGTATTTTGACCAGCTTGATCTGCCTATAAATCAGGAATATCCGAGCCCACATGAAGAGGGATGTGTTCTGCCGGATATAGTTTGTATGGTTAATAATGAAGCATTTTTAGACAGAAATTACATCAAAGGAGAAAAGGCAGCGGATATTGATAGCTATGAAGATTTTATTGAAATTGATAAAGTCATCACCATGGAAGGACAATATGCATGCATAGCTGAAACAACAATAGTTTCTCCTGATGATAGAAGAGTGTGGGCGGTGATAGGCAACAATGATGGTTTTTCACTTTCTGTAAACGGCGAAGAGGTTTTGAAAAAGGATGAAATCAGACTGTGGACGCCATATAATAATTTTTGCTATGTTGATTTGAAAAAGGGTGAAAATAAAATAAGCATAAAACTGTTAAAACGAACTAAATCACTTGATTTTTCAATCGGAATGAGAATTTATGATGGAAATCATTGGCACAGAAGCAAATGGTGTACAGATTTATTATATATATAGTAAAATAGAAGGTTTTTGTTGATGGTATATATTGGTAATATGCCTGATGTATATTGACTTTAGAAAAGTTTTTTGATATAATCATAAGGGTGAATTTAATGGTTGGATTGATTGCATTATTGTTTTTTGCTACACTTGCAATAGCTGTATACAAGAAAAAGAAATACTTACTATGGTGCAGTGTAGTTGTTATACTAGGGTTGTTGTTGATGGTACTATCCCATATAATGTATATGCAGATACTGACAAACGTAAACTTCACATTTGGAATAGATTACAAAATTGATGATTTTTTCACTAAATGCGTTAATTTATCTTTATCGGATTTAAGATTGATTTCCTTGTTAGGGGAAGTCATGTTATTGACATTATTTATGTTAATAACGGGAGGATTATTGAAAAAGAGAGTCTTATTTTATATATTTTCAGTAATATGTATATGTGTATATTTATATTTTAGTTTACCTAATGTGATGTTTGAAATTTATATAAATATCAATTCAAATGTTGAGCATATAGCTTTGAGAACACAGTATATATTTAATCTCATGCAAAACATCAGACGTATTATAATAGCTTATTTTGCAGTTATCCCGTATTTAGTATGTTTTTATAAATACAATAAGACAATATTAGTGTTTAGAAAAATAGATATTTTAAATATGGCAACATATATAATTGCTGTTGAATTAATGTTGTTCTTGTGTATTGTACTGAATATTGTTAATAATTTTTGCAAGGCTTCTTATGAGATTTTCGGTATGAGCAATATACCGGATGTATACCTGATAACGTCGTATAAGCTTGTAATGTTAGCCTTCTCGTTTATTCTTATATTTATTATTGTAGCCAAAAGTAATTTATCAAGAAAATATTATACTAAATTTAATGTAAAAAATATATATGATATTAGTGGACTGGATATAACCCTGAAAATGGTATTGCATACATATAAAAATATTTTCTTTATGATAAGACAATTGTCTGATACAGATATGTATGATGCAAATCTGGACGAGCATTCAAAAACGCAATTTTCAAAAATTAACAGTCTGTCAGAAAATGCGTTGTACAGTATAACAAGGCAGGTTAAGATGCTTAGTTCTATAGAAAATGAGGTGGAAAAATTTGAAATAAATAATTGTATAGAACAAGCATTGGAGCATTTAGATGATGCTGAGCGTGAGATTATACAGATAAGCTACAAAACTGAAGAAAATATTGTCAATTCTGATGTTTACTATTTATCCGAAGCTATTTATAATATAACCCGAAATGCGGTGGAGGCTGTAAGAAAGGTTAAAGAACCAACAGTCAATATTGATGTTTTATTTGAAGACGGATGGTTCTTGATAGAAATTTCAGATAATGGAGAAGGAATAGAAAAGCATAAAATAAAAGACATTTTTAAACCACTGGTTTCGTTTAAAAATGGTCGTGATAACTGGGGAATAGGGTTGTATTATTCCCATAAAATAATAGAAACACTATCCGGTTATTTGTATGTTCAAAGTGAAGAACACAAATATACAAAGTTTCAGATATATGTCCCCAAAAATATTTAGGAGGAATAGAAAAAATGGAGAAAAAAATTAAAGTATTGTTATGCGATGATATGCCATATATTTGTGAATATTTTGAAACAATATTAAATTCAAAAGATAATATAGAGGTGGTTGGTACTGCCAATGATTCAGAACGATGTTTTGAATTGTTTGTAAAGAAAAAACCGGATGTTGTTTTGCTTGATATGCAAATGGAAACCGAGGATGAAGGCATACAATTGATGGATAGGCTGTTAAATGAAAATCCGCAGGCAAAAATTATCATATTAACAATACATGAGGATGATGAATTAATTTTTCGTGCATTTTCGGGAGGTGCGTGTGATTATATATTGAAATCCTCAAAAACAAACGAAATTCTGGATGCTGTGATAAAAGCATATGATGGAGATTCTTCTCTTAATCCATGTATTGCAAAAAAAATTATTAACCAATGCGCACAAATACAAAAACAGCATTATCAGGCAATGAGTTTTTTACACTCCGTTGCTTTGCTGACAGCTTCCGAATATAAAATACTCAGGTTAATATATGAGGGCTTTACATATTCCGAAATTGCACAACAGCGTTTTGTTGAAGAAGTCACTATCAGAACTCAAGTAAATAAAATTTTAAAGAAATTTAATGCAAATAATATGAAACAGCTTATAAAGCAATTACAGGATATAAAGCTTTTTGAAATGAATTTTTAATATTCAGATAAAAAGTTGATTAATAACCAACCAAATGTTGACCATTAATCAACTTTTTTGTTTACATATAATCATGTTGAAATGGTTTTGTGGGAATGATATAATAAAATAAAAAAGAAAAGAGGTATTTATATGAAAAATACAATTAAAAAATTAGTTTCTATGTGCATAGTTGGTTCTATGTGCATATCGGCGCTATGTGGCTGCGGAGGTGCTAAAACCGCCTCGATACAGGAGGTTCAAGTGTGGTCGCACGATTCACACAGTAAGGTGGCAATGAATCAAATAATTGATGAGTTTAATGAATCTAAGGGAAAAGAATTGGGCGTTAAGCTTGTTTACACCATAAGAGAAGGCGATATTCAGCAGGCAGCCGAGATGGGCTATGCTTCTAATCAAGGGCCTGATTTTATTTCGCAAATAGGAATAGAAAAACACAGAACATCAGGCGATATATATGCGATTGATGACCTTAAGGGCGGAAAAGAATGGATAGAAGAAACATATGAGCCCGGAACATATGACAGAGCAGAATTTAAGGGTAATGATGGCAAGGTTTACAGATTGCCGTTTGGTGCTATAACATTTGGTCTTGTTTATAACAAAGATATGTTTAAAAAGTATGGAATTGTAGACGAAAACGGCGAGCCAACACCTCCTAAAACCTATGAAGAAATGCGTGAGTATGCAAAACGCATGACAAATCCGGAGGAAGGTGATTATGGTATAATTTTACCTATGAAATGGTCAAGCTTCCCATCAACAGATATTATTCAGCTTATGTATTCATCAACCGGTATGGGACATTTCAACTGCTTGAAGGGTGAATATGATTATTCGGGATTGAAGCCTATTTTGGAGATGTACTGTGGTATGATAGAGGACAACAGTGTATTCCCCGGAGGCGAAAGCTTAGACAACGATATGGCTCGTGCTTACTTTGCAGAACGCAATATCGGAATGAAGCTTGCCGGCTCATATGATGTTGGAGTATTTAACTCACAATTCAAAGCTAAATGCGATTGGGGAGTGGCTCCTTATCCGGTAGCTGATGAAAATACAAGATACAAGCAGTATATGGTTGTGGGCGGAGGCTATGCAGTAAGCAAAAAAGCGGTTGAAAAATTCGGTGATGAGGTCTGTCTTGAAATATTGAAATTCCTGTACGGCGATGCATTAAACAAGAGATTATATGAGGAGGGCATGGGTTTACCATACAACCCTGAAATTGTTGAAGGTTCAAAATTGGCAGAGGGACTTACAGGCTGGAAAGAGTTTGCTGAAATGGTGTCAATAAGTACCTCAGGTTATGATGGAGCTCCTGTTGAAATTACAGGACAAAAGAATTCTGCAAAGGTGATTACAGAGGATGTATTGACCGGAAATGTAAGTATAGATGATGCTATTGCAGATTTGAATACAAGATACAATGAAGGAATGAAAAAGTATTTTGAAAACAATACAGACAAAACTCTTGACTCTTATATAAAAACTGAGTGGGATATTAGTCTTGATTAATAAAGAAAAGATGTGACGTTTATGAATTTGGTGTGTAAAAATAAAAAAAGATGCACAAAAAGATATAAACAAAATGAAAGAGCGTGTTATGTAATGCTCTTGCCTCAGATTATTGGATTTTGTGTATTTACCATTATTCCGTTATTATGGGCAATGTCACTTGCGTGGACATATTATGACATGATAAGCACGAGGTTTGTCGGTGGGGAGAATTTTAAAATATTATTTCACGATTCAGAATACTGGGAATCCCTCGGAAATACATTCCTGTATGCTTTTATGAAAATGCCTATAGAATTAATATTAGCGTTGATTTTAGCTGTATTGCTAAACAATAAAATAAAGATGAAAGGTCTTTATAGAGGAATATATTATTTACCTCATGTTATAAGTACAGCATTGGTGGCATTAACATTTTCGAATTTATTCAGTCATTTTGGTGTGATAAATGAATGGCTAATGAACTTGGGAATAGTCAAACAACCGATAGAATGGTTTGAAAGCAAATTCACTTCAATGGCAGTTGTGGTATTTGCAGAAATCTGGAAAACATTTGGAGTGAATGTGTTATACTTTATTTCTGCGTTAGCCAATGTGCCTGAAGAAGTGTACGAGTCTGCTAAAATTGACGGAGCAAATTCAATACAAATATTTTTCAGAATGACAATTCCTATGATTGCACCTGTTTTGCAGATTATTTTGATGCTATCGTTGATTGGAACCTTGCAGATTAATGAAATGATTGTGGTTCTGACAAACGGAGCACCGGGAGGCTCTACATATTCGGTTCAATCATATCTATTCCAAAATTACGCACCAGGATTGGCATCGGGAAGCGTGAATGTTGGATATGGTTGCGCAATGGCATTGGTGACAGGCGCTATTTTGGCAGTTATTACAGCTCTGTATATGAAATATTCGTCTAAATTAAATAATGCATAGGAGGAAGGTAAAAGTGAATAGCAAAAAGAAAAGTCATTTAATAATACATATTGTTTTAGCTGCTGTTGCGTTAATTACCTTATTTCCTTTAATATATGTCATTGCTGCATCGTTTAAAACAAATTCAGAAATTCTGACAAATCCCGCAGCTATTTTTCCCGAAAGTCCAACGCTTCAAAATTATATAGATGCGTGGAATTCGGATGTCTTTGATGTAAAAAGTATGCTGTTTAACAGCTTGTATTATACAGTCGGTATTTTGGCAACTACATTGATTACAACAGCTATGAGCGGATACGTTTTTGCGGTTGGCGAGTTCAGAGGTAAAAAGCTTTTGTTGGGGGCATTTAGTGTTACATTATTTTTCAGCATGGGTAGTCTTACGATTTATCCGTTATTGAAAATTTTGAATTTTATCCATGTGCCCAAATCGCTGCCGGGATTAATGATAATAAAAATATTCGCTGTAAACATAGTGAATATCTATTTGATCAGGGGATTTGTTTATTCCCTGCCAACCGCTATTACTGAGGCGGCGGAAATTGACGGTTGCGGCTTTTATAGAACATTTTTTAGTGTAATTATGCCGCTTTTGACGCCGGTATTGGCAACCGTCGGTGTGCTTGCTTTCCAAGGCTCGTGGAATGACTATCTAATGCCAATGATATTTACATTGGGAACTCCTAAGCAAAGGCCATTGATTGTTGGAGTTATTGCATTGAGTAAATCAGGTGAAGCTGCCGCAAGCTATAATTTGGTATTTGCTGGAACGGTATTGTCATTAATACCCGTACTTGCTGCATATCTTGTTGGCAATAAATACTTTGTATCCGGTATTTCTGCCGGTGCGGTTAAAGGCTGATGTGTGTAGAAGGGAGGTGAAAACATGAGAAAAATGATATTGCTCTTGTGTTGTTTGTGGTGTTTTTCTTTAACCACATATGCTGACGAGGGATATGTAGAAGATTTTAGCCGGTATAATCATACTGCCATCTATAATTCTGAGGATTTGACCATTTCATATGATGGATATCCGGATGCCTCTTTGACGTCAAATAGAGAATATATAATTAATGGTGCCGGAGGAATATATGCAGAGAATGAAGTTTATAATGCAAACGCAGCGGAAAACCTTTATTGTTATGCAAAAACAGGTGATGGAGCGGCAAAGTTAGTTTTTGGCGGATTGAACAACGGATGGAGAGGATTTTATTCTCATCCGCCTACATCAATGAATGGCCAAGGCGGCGCCGGAGGAGAACTCAATAAATATAATCGTCGATTGGCGGTTGTAGATTTTCAAGGGAATAATGTTTTACAAATGAGTAACACCAAAAGTGAATATGTGCCAACGTACAGTGTATATGCAAAGGATGATGTGGAATTTTATGAAAATACCAAGTGGTCAACAGATGTGTATATTGAAAATTACGGCGTAAACGGGTATTTTAGTATGTCTTTGACAAAAGGACAAATAAACAAAGTTATACCTTTTCAAGCGGTTTCATCAGTGGCAAACGGACGCGACTCAGTTAATGATGTACTAAAGTTTATTGATGGAAAGGTATATTGTTTTGATGAAGAGGCGATGGCATATGATAAAGCTAAATGGTATACTGTCGAAACTATGCTTAAATCTTCAGAGGACAATCTGTTATGCACTGTTTCCATTAAGGACAAAGGAACCGGAGCGGTTTTGTATTCTAAAGACAATATTTCTTTAAATGCAAAATTGAATGAAGATATTACCGGCTTGGGGTACTGTACATATACTCCTAAAAATTCCGAGGCTTCAAGCGTATATATTGATAATATTTCGATTGAAAAAATTGACTTCTATGCCACTATTGCAACGACTCGTGAGATAAGCATAAATGGAAGAGGCAATGTTGCAATAAAATTCAATTCGGAATATATAGGTGACAGCATAAATGACTCTACAATAAAAGTTTATTGCGGAGATACACAGATAGAGGGATGCGGGGTATCTACTCTTACTCAGAACAGAGTGAAAATTGATTTGCCCACATTAAAACCTGCCACCGAATATACAATTCGCGTAAATGGTGTCATGGGCAGGGATGGAATTGAGGCAAAGTGTGAAGTTCCTTTTAAAACAGTGCCTTATGCTAAATTAAGCAATGCAAGCATAAGCGGTGAAAATTTATCGTTTAAGCTGAAAAACAATTCGGCGGGGACTGTAACGGCTTATGTTTCGGCCGTATGTGAAAATGATAACGACATGATTGTTGATTTCCATTACAAAAAAGTAGAATTAGAACCGGAGCAAGAAAGTCAGATAAAATTTACAGAAATTGCATCGGAGAATTCTTCAAATATTTATTTATATGTAACGGATGATCTTTCAACCAATATTACACCATTTTCTGATAGTTTGAAAATCAGTAAATAATTTTTAGTAAAGGAGAAATAATTATGCGTATTATGAAAAAACTAATGTCATTTGTATTATCTGCGACGATGGTATCGACAATGTTTGTACCTTATGTACATGCAAACAGTGTATATTCAATGACGGTAAATGAAAATCAGGTGATAAAAACATCAGATAATTCCTTGTTCGGATTGAATGCCGACTGGGCGGTAGATGGTATAGAACCATATGTTGTTGATGCGCCAAATGATGACTATAGACCTACCCCCAATGTTATAGAGTCATTTTCCAGAAGTGAAGTTCCGATTATCAGATTGGGTGAAGGTGCATCACAAAAGGTATTATGGAAAGATACGGTTGGATCTTACTTGACTCGTCCAAACTATACCTTGTGGGAGACGACAGGTAAGATTAAATTCGGATTGGTTGAGATGATTAAATATTATCAAACACTAAGCCCAAAGGTAGAATTTATTATTACCTTAAACATGAATGATACTGTTGAAAATCTTGCTGATATGGCAGAATTTTTAACAGGAGATAGTTCCACAACATGGGGAGCTAAAAGAATTGAATATGGTATAGCAGATCCTGTTCCGGTTAGAATGTATCATTTGGGAAATGAAAATGATTATATAGAACCGGTCATGACTGCTGATGAGTATGTTTCAAAAGCAGCTTCGGTTATAAAAGCAATAAAAGAAAAGGATACAGATGCAAAGTTTGGAGCTATAGGAAGCACAAGCATGTATACCACATATCTGACAACATCGAATTATGATGATTCTTGGCTAAAGCCTGTTGTTGCAGGATTAAAGGACAGTATTGATTATGTAACCTTTAACTGGTATTACAATACGGGCTCAACCTATGAAATTGATGAATTGCTTGATAAGGTTAGTGCAACTATATTACAAGAAACAGGATCAAACAGAATAAAGGTTGCAATGACAGAGCATGGTCTTTCGATATATGAGGTAGATGGTGTCAAAACAGTACCGCATAACTTAAACGGAGTTTTGTCAACTGCTGATTTTCATGTTAGAACATATTTGAATTCCGAGCTTAAAATGTCTGTTTTGCATGCAGTAAATTCTTCCGATTGGAAGTATATGTGGGTGAACAGCAATAAGGACAGTGGACTAACAGGAATCGGAATGCTTTATTCGATTCTACAGGAGTATGGATGCGGTGATGCTCTTTCGTCAACTCTAACAGGATTTGGAAAGGGTGTGGAAACCAATGTATCCGGAGTTGCAATTTCACCGGGCGAAAATAAAATCAATTTAATCTATGTAAATCGTACCGCAGAAGATGTAACGGTTGATTTGGACCTTGATGATTATCGCATGGTTAAAGAAACTGTTTTGTGCAGCACAGCAGGAACTCCTTCATTAACAGATATTACCAATGCAACCGACAGCACTCTTGATATGTACACATATAAATATGCTGATGGTGAGGCAATTCCTTCTTATACATTGCCAAAATATTCAGTATGTGCTGTTGCTTTAGAAAAAGAGGTTTCCACGGCAAGCGTTATATATTCAGATGATTTTTCTGATGCTGCAAGCTTGGTAAATTACACACAGGTGTTATCTGCCGATGCGAAATCATATGGATTGGGAATATCGGTTGAAAATGGAACATTAAAACTCGACGGATGTTGTGACGATAGTGCAACATATGCAGATAACTATATCTATTTGCCTGAAACAGTTTCTGCACTTAACAATTACACTTTGTCTGCAAAGGCTAAAATTGAAAATTATGATGATGGATACTTAGGTGTTATTTTCAATGCGTCCGAAACAAATGATTTTATGTCAGCCGGGGATGGAAATGTTGTACTTATTAACAGCGATGGAGTAAGCGAGCAAGAGTATGCAGCCGGAAGCCCAACAACTGTTGTTCAACCAACTGCTACAAATGCACCCACTTTAGGTAATGATACATCATTTGATTTGAAGCTAACTGTTTCCAATGGTAAAATCTCATTCTTTGTAGACAACAAGGAGGTTTATTCTCGCACAGCTGATTCGCAGGATTTGGCAGGAAATATAGGCTTCTTATTCAGTGATATTACGGTTGACTTGGATAATCTATCAATTACAATGCCTGAAGAATATGTAAGTGTAAGTAAAGCATTTACCTATGAAGAAAACTTTGATGATATAGAAGATGGTAAATTGCCGGAAAACTTTGAGGTTACATCAGGTGTTACAAAGGCATTTGTTAAAAACGGAAGTCTTATTATTAATAACCAACAGTGGTATAAGCGTGAAGGTGTAAGAATAACAGATTTAGAAAATGTTGCAGTGCAGGGACTTACGATTGAAGCTGATATGACTTTGTTAGACTATAATCAAGATGCAAGAGAAAATAGCGTATCAAACCATGGCGGCTTTATGTATGGTGATAACGGCAAGAGCAGAGCCACAGCCGGCTTAGAAGCATATGCTCAAAATCTTGAATTTAGACACGGATCAGGAAAGTTAGTAAAAGTACAGAAAATCCCATATTCTGATAGTGAAGCGAAATTTAACGAAGGCGGCACTGTTTCTGTTAAGATGGTCTTTGATGCAAACAACACACCTACAGTATTTATAAATGATACTTTGGTAAGCTATACAAAAGAAGCAACAGATGTTCCGGCAGCAGGAAATGTAGGCTTGTTTGCAATGGCATCAACAATTAAGTTTGACAATATTAAAATATCAGGTAAGCAGGTATATAATTTCGCTAAAACGGAATTGGAAAATAAAGATGTCAAATTCACATATTCTGAAAACTTTGATACTTTGGCAAACGGAACTCTTCCTGCAGGCTGGACATTAGTAAGTGAGGATACCACCAGTGGTAATGTTGTAGCTGAAGTAAGAGATAAGGCGTTGTATTTCCAGTCAAAAGAAGCATGGAATCCGAGCGCATATTTACTGTTTGACTATGAAAATGTATTAAGACCGGGTCTAACAATGGAGTGCGACATAACAAGAAAGGCAGTTTATGCAGATAATTCCAATAATGCTGATGCAGGTTTGTTGTATGCTGTGGATTATGATGCAGAAAACGGAGTAGTTAAAAATGCAAGCTATGTTGCACCATTTACAGCAAAGGGAGAAGACGCTTCAGCAATAGCAGTAAGAGACTTCAGAGGATTCGGAACATCAGGCGTAGATAAATTTATAAGGGCCTGCGATGCAGCGACATATAAAGATACAGACGGAAATAAATTACAGTTTAATTGGGCGACAAGAGAGAATCCGGTTCACTTAAAAATCTCTTTAAACAACGATACACAGTCGCCTACTATATACATAGATGGTGAAGAAATTAATTATAATAGAATTTTCAGCGACGCAGGAGATAGAATATTATCGGGAAAAATCGGATTGTATATCTATCATTCGGCTGTATCTATTGACAACATTAAAGTATCAGGTACAACACGCAGAGCCGAAGCAAGTGACAAAAACCAAATTTCTGTTTTGAATCACAGCTTTGCTGATGGTAAGCTTGGAGTTGATGTACGTCTTAACAAAATCGATTTGGGTGATAAAAAAGCATTTGTTGCCGTATATGATAAAACCGACAAGGCGTTGGTTGGCGTGAGTGAATTTAAAGCCTGGAATGGTAATGTTAAAGATTATCGCACAAATATCGTTATTGAAGGAATAGAAGGTTCTTCATTAGATAACTACGATGTTTCGGTATTTGCATGGGATATGAACAAGCTTATACCGGTTTGTGAAAAAGTCGGATTAAATTAAATTTATGTATGATTTGTTATGTGTTGCCATTAGGCAACACATAACAAATATAAAGTCAAAGAAATATATTCAGGCAATAATACTGCTTGATATTAAATATAGAGAAATTAATTTCTTGTTAGGAGGGAATCAATATGAGCATAAAAAAGTTGCTTGCGCTGATATTAAGTCTGAATATTGTCATGCCTGCTTCATCTGTATTTGCTGCTGACACGAACACATTTCGTATGGTAATTGATGATTCAAACGTATTTCGTGAGATAGGACCGGAGATGTATGGAACAAATATGGAGTGGGCTGTTGGCATTAGCGATACATCTCAAAGACGAAATGAAAAAGGAGAAATAGTAGTAAAGGAAAGCTTCGCTGAAAAATATGGGGATTTATTGAAATTTACGAGAAAAGCAGGTACGTCAGCAAACTACTTTTTATGGAAGGATGCCTTGGGAGATTTAAACGAGAGAAAAAATCAAAAAATATGGGGTGTAACAGACAAGGTTTATGAAGGAGTTGTTGAATGGCTCAAGTCACTTTATATGGGAACAGATTCCCCTAAAATTACTTATGTTGTAAATATTTATAGTGATACCTATGAAAATATTGCCGATGTGGTGGAGTTTATGACAGGAGATGGCACCATCAATTATAACGGCGGAGTGAACTGGGCTGAACAAAGAATTAAAATGGGATTTGAAAAGCCTATTGATGTCTATACGTGGGAAATAGGAAATGAGCTTGACTGGTCCTCCTGTAAAATTCCGTTGGAGGACTATCTGGATAGAAGTGAAAAGGCAATAAATGTTATTAAATCTATTGATCCCGATGCTAAAATATGTATGCACGCCAGTACAGCAGTATGGGATGGTATCGAGGGTTCAGATGAATGGCACAGAGGCATTCTAAAAAGATTTGGAGATAGAATTGATTATATATCAATACACTATTATTATCCTGTAAATTTCATACGCAGAGCAGATCCGCCGATAGAAACTCTAAAAAAGGATATAGTAGAAATTACCGGTTCTGACAGAATAAAATTATATTATTCAGAGCAGGCTCCGACAAGAACTGTTGAAAAATTTACCAAGGATGATAATTATGCATACTGCCTTCCTCACACAATTTGGGGAGCGACTGCGCAAGCTGAATTTTATTTAAGAAAAATGTTGGATCCCTGGGTGGTAGCTACAACTTGTCATTCTACAGACAGTGCGAACTGGTCCATAAGCTATACTGATGAAAACGGTGAATGTCAATTGACTGCAACGGGAGAAACAATGAAAACCTTTATGAAGTATGCAGTTGGAAAGATGTTTGATTGTTCGCTTGATACCTTCGGCGCAGATAAAGATTCACCAATTGCAGGCGGAGCGGTTGAAGATGAAGATGGAAACGTAAATATTATCTTTGTAAACAGAAATGAAAAAGAAGATGTTACCGTAAACTTTGAATTTAAAGAAAATTTATATAAACTTAAGCATGTCAGACAGGTTCATGGCGATGTAAAAACGGCGGATAATTGGTACAGAGCAGGCAAATCATGGGAATATGATAATCCTGACAGGATAGAAGTTACCGATGAAGATATTAATTCGTCCGAAGAATTTTCAAGCTACACATTTGAGCCATTATCTGTATATGCCTTACAACTGGAAAAAGAACGGGTTGAAAATTACTCTGAGGTTATTAATGAGCATATAAATAACAGCTTTGCATTTGGATATGATTATTCAAATTATATTAATAAAGGACAGGTTTTACATAATAATTTAGAACACAGTCTTTCTCCTAAGCTTTATAATGGCTTGACATATCTTACACTCGAAATGATGAAAGCAATATTTGGTCAAGATATAGAAATCAGTCATAACGGTAATGTTATTATATGTAGTGTTTTGGGAGAGAGCTTTGAGTTTGATTTAGAAAATAACAGCGTTAATATAGATAATATGCCAACCGCACAAACTATAGACGGAGAGATTTATTTGCCATTTAAAGCAATAGCAGAAAAAGCCGGATATTCTGTTGTGTGGGATGACAGAGCATTTATTATAGTTTATAAAAATGGGACATTAAATATCCCGAACAGCTCCTTGGTTCGCAATGCTATATATGAAAAATTGATTGGAGGTTGAGAGTATGAAAAAATGGATAAGTATGTTTTTGGCTTTTTTAATGCTTCAAAGCAATTTTTCGTGCGTGTTTGCTGAGGAGAATGTGAGGGAAAGCTTTGTGGTGGATGTTTCTATGTTGTCGCGGAAACAGATTGATAATATTCCTCAAAATTTCAAAAAGCTTGATTTAACCTCGTTTGCAAATCGAGATATAAAGGACGAGGTTGCAGGTGACGGAACAGGCGGCTGGTCAGACCAAGGCGACAATGATTTGAGAATGTTTAATATGTTCGGTGCACAGGAAATGTTGGGTGTCCCGTTCGATTTTATTGATCCTTCCAAAAACAACAATAAAGCGGTTTTGGGACTTAGAGGACAAAACGATATGGAGCTGCCCACAAGTGTTGATATTCCGGTGAATTCCAAAACTGCCGGTGCATATTTTGTTCATGCTTCGCCATGGGCTGCGGGTGTATGCGGAACGTATAGCTGGGTGTATAAGGATGGAAGTGAAGCATATGTTGATATAGAAAAAAATGTCTATATCTGTGATTTCTGGGGTAAATCCTCATACGATTATTGCAGAGCCGCATGGACAGCAACTAAGGCTGATGGCTCGCAAAGGTCTTTGTATTTGTTTGCAATGAATAATCCGTATCCTGATAAAGAGGTTGACTGCTTGAGATTATCAACAGCAGGTGGAGGCGCATACATCATGATAATGGCCATCACCTTGACTAATTCAGGTCCGTATCTGGAGCAGGTTGAAAGTGCTAAGTACAGAACTGTAAGCACATATGGCTGGTATCCGTATACATATTCATCAGCAGAACAAAGAAAAGACAGTGTGTTGGATTTTTCGCACTTGTTAGATGCTCCTGCCGGTAAACACGGCAAGGTATTGACAAAAGGAAGTCAGTTTGTTTTTGAAGATGGAACAGACGCCGTTTTTTATGGGGTTGATATTGTAGGAGAAGCAAATTTCCCAACAAAGGATGATGCTGAAAAAATAGCAAAAGAAATTGCTATGGACGGAGTTAATCTGGTGCGAATGAGAGAAATTGACAATATAATATATGGTAATTCTCAAAATCACAGTAGCTTTGATGAGGAAATGAAGGACAGATTTATGTTTTTTGTTTCTGAGTTAAAAAAGAACGGAATATATGTATATTTGTCGGTTTTCTCGGACTATGAATTATATGAGTCGGATAATATTAAAAATTATCAGGATTTTAAATCAGGACTGGGATTTGACGGTTTTTGGGATGAACAATTAATTGAACTGCAAAAAACTCATTTGAAAAAATTAATGACAGAGAAAAATAGCTATACCGGAATGACATTACTGGAAGATCCGGCAGTTGCTATGCTTGAATTTGCAGATTCAAAATCAATAATGGATTTTACAACGGGATGGGGGAAAAATTCTCTTGCAAACAAGGAACAACAGGAAAAACTGAATATTATCTTTAATGAATTTTTGAAAGATAAATACAAGACTACATCGGAATTGGAACAGAATTGGACCGAATATGATAAAAATTCGGAGCAAACCATCGAAAAAGGCAACATAATTGCCAAACCATCGTGGAAAAGTGTATTACACTCAGATAAATATAGACAAGACATGAGTGACTTTTTGATTATGCTGGAAATGAAGTACTATGATGAGCTTAATCAAGTGGTACAGGGAAAAATCACAACCTCCAACAGTAATAAGTCAAATACATATTCGATTTATGATTTAAAGATATCTGCTCAAACAGATTTTACGGCGAGAAATTCACTTTTTGCCGATATACTGAATATAAGTGATAAACTGACAGAGAATGCTGTTTTGGAAGAGTATGATTCTCCTGTTAGTTTGATGGAAAGCTCAACAATCTTATCACAAGCACAAAATGCTGTTTATAATCAGCCTTTTGTATGCGGATATGGCGGAGCTTTGCCTAACCTGTATTTTTCGGCAGAGAATGTTATGGTAACAGCATTTGCAGGTCAAAATAACTGGTTGCTGATACAATATTCCTATGCTAATGGAGATTACGATTCTTCAAAGATTGATGATGCGTATACCATATATGATACTCCTGTAAAAAAGGTATTACTTCCGATTTTGGCGACACTGTATTATTCTATGAAACCTTTAGATGAAACTCGTATAGATGTATCAAGTGATAAAAATGATGCTGCATATATATCACCGAAGGATGCATATACAAAAAATGTCAGAGTTGCTTTGGGTTCAAACGGGCAGACAAGTGACACTGGTAAGAACTTAAGAGTTATTAAAACAAATAACATTTATTGGGATTCCGAAAACGGTATATTTGAAGTCAGAACACCAAAGGCAGAGGCGATGACCGGATTTTATTCTGAAAAAGAAGATATGCCGTCCTTCGCTATTGATACAGATAGCTTGTACATAACGGCGGCACTATCTTCTGCAGACAACCAAGAAATTCAGTCATCTGATTGTCTGTTGTTTACTGTTTTATGTGGAAATCAGAACACAGGGCATAGTGTAAATATTGTAAAAAATGCTATTTCAAGTGTGGGAAAAGCCCCTGTTCTTGTGCAAGGAATATCAGGTACTGTTGTTTTAAAGCTAAAAGGAAATTATGAAGTATGGGCATTAGATTCAAACGGTCAAAGAACCTCAAGAGTTGACACAAAGATAAATTCTGATGGCTATGCAGAATTTGATATTTCATCTGATTATAAAACAGTACAGTACGAAATAAGGAGGAAGTAAATGAGGTGCAAATTTACAATAATCAGCGTTGTGATCATGATTTGCTTGTTTGCGGCAAATGTATATGCTGATGAGCAAATGAATGTTGAGGTTGATAAATCGACCTGTAATATAAAGGTGTCGGGTACTTTGGGAACTGAATTTTCAAATAAGAGAGTAATATTACATTGCCTTTCGGAAAATGATGACAGAGTTATATCATCAGATGATGATGCACAGCAGGAAACAGATTTGTTCAAGATTTTTAGACAGAGTACGACAAACGGAAATGGCGAATATTCATTTGATAATTTAAAAATCAACTTAACAAACGGCGGAAATTATGTTTTTTATTTGACGATAGAGAATAGTACCAAGCGAATTGTGTCCGGTTCTCAGTATATACCGTCAATTAATGAAGTGAGAACATTTTTACAGAATGTATCAAGTAAAAATGAGGATTTGATTTATGCTGCACTGGAAGAAGAAGCATCGTCACATAAGTTGGGAGTAAGCTTACCATTATATGAAATGCTTAATGATGCCGGCAGAAAAAATGTCAGAGCTCTTGTAAAAGAAAATACATATGCTGTAATAAGTGATGTGGAAAAGATTTTGGTTGATTATAGTATAGAGGAATGTTTAATTAACATTAAAGATCTAAAAGATATAGACAAAATTCTTTTCCCGGGTGATTACTCTGAATTCCGGTCGTTGGAAAGTGTTATCGAAGAAAAAAATGGATATAGTACATATAAAAATAATAATGATAAGATAACTGCTATCTTAGAAAAGTTATCAAAATCCGAAAAAAACAAAATATATGAGAAAATTGATTCTTTAACAATTGAAGACACAGACGATTTTTATGATGGACTTTCTATAAGTGTAATACTGTATGAGATGGGTAATGTGACGGGATATGGTGATGTTGCCGGAATTTTGGAAAAATACAGCTCAACAACACTTAAAGATATGGATTATAGTAAATATCTATCTTGTAAATATAAGAATGAAATTAATGAAGATTTGCTTAAAAAAAGCTTCACATCTGTTAAGGAATTATGTGATTATATAAATACAGCTATTGATACCTATAACAAAAAGGAAAATGGCGGCGGTTCTGCTGGTGGGAGCAGTCAAGGCGGATATAGCGGTAGTTTTGAATTGGGAGTAAATACTAACATCAAACCTACAAGTCCCCCAACAAAAACTGAGCCTGTTTTTGGTGATATTATAGGATTTGATTGGGCAAAGGAAGCAATAGAAAACTTATATAATAAGGGTATTGTATCGGGAACAGGCGATGGTTCTTTCCGACCGGAAAGAGATGTTACTCGTGAGGAATTTATAAAAATGTTGTTACTTACCATGGAATATGATGTTCAAGACGGCAATTGCGGCTTTGAGGATGTACCGTCTGATGCATGGTATTCTTCATATGTTTACAGTGCGGTTAAAAATGGTATCGTATCGGGTGTTTCAGCAAATCAATTTGGTACGGGATTACCTATAACGCGTGAGGATGTGGCTGTTCTCATATGGCGTGCTTGTCAAGGACAAGAAGTGAATGTTGAGAATTTCAGTGATGGTGACGATGTAAGCAATTATGCAAAGGAAGCTGTAATGTGGCTAAAAGAAAGTAAAATTGTATCAGGTTATGATGATGGCACTTTCAGACCCAAAAATCTAATTACTCGTGCGGAAACGGCAAAGATTTTGTGGACACTTTATAACATCAAGCAACAGTTTTGATTAATATTTAAAGTAAAAACAATCACCGAAATTTTAAAGATGTATAAGGAATGAGTGTTAGTATAAGTCACTCGAATAAACAGCGACGGCAACAAGGAGGTTAATATGAAGAAACTAATAGTTTGTCTATTGACGATGACAGTTCTTTTGTCTGTGTTTACGACTTCATTTGCTGAAAGCACTGACAGCAGTAATAGTCAGAACATTGACTATGCAACAGACATTTTAAAAGGTTTAAATATATATAATAATTCAAACTCAAATTATGAAAAGATAACACGAATTGAATTTATTGCTAATTTGTGTGAAATAATTGATAGTAATAATATATCAAGCTATAACAATGATAATGTCAGTGACATTATAGATGTACAAGAAGCTGATAAGCGATATGTAGAATTGGCATTGAAAAAAGGACTTATAAAGAAACCGAGCGACAAGAAGTTTTATCCTGATAAAACAGTTGATTTGGATTTCGCAGCATATGCTTTTGTGGCAATGACAGGTCATTTTTATGATCTTCAAAGAGGCAGTTATTTGAATAAAGCAGATAGCTTAGGAATTACAAAAGGTGTAAATAATTTTGATGCACTAACATATGCAGACTTTGTAATCATGCTATATAATATGTTGGATTCTAAATATTTGATGCCAGTAAATAACGGTATTGGTGAATATGAAGAATCTGATGACACTGTTTTGGAACATTTTTTTGGCTTAAATAAATTTAATGCAAGATTGGTGTCTAATTCGTACACAGATTTAACAAATTCAATAAATTTAACAGGTAATTATATTGCATTACAAAGAACGTATGACAATGTTATTGAAACATTTGAATGTAACTATGAATATGACACAGAGTTGCTAGGAAGAAATGTAACAGCTTACTATAGTGAAAATGAAGAGACTGTTGTCTATATGGCATTAAGAAAAAATGACGAGTGCTTGGTAGAAATAAATGGAATTAATATTATTAATTTTGATGTACAGTCGCGTAAATTGTCTTATCAGAAAATGAAATCAGGAAACAGATGGGAAGAAAAATATGTAGTTGATTCAGTTAAAATTCCTATCAATATTGATATTATTTATAATGGACAATTCACTTTGGAACATAGCTATGTTTTTGAAGTTCTGAATGGTAATGAAGATTTAAACGTAGAGAAAGTTTGTATTTATGATATTGATGGTGATTCTAAGGCAGATATGTTAAAGGTTGATGCTTACGATAATGTATTGGTAAAAACAATAAATCATACGGAGTATACTTTATATGATTCTATTACTGGTAAAAGATATGAATTTGATACAAACAGTATTGTAAAAGTTGAGGATCTTAAAGGCAGTACATTGGACTTTTCCTCAATAAAGAGCAAAGATGTCGCATCAATTTATCGTGGAAAGGGAACTCAGCCACTAGTTAGAATAGTTGTTTCAAACAATATAAAGAATGAGTATATAGTATCAAGATATGAAAAAAATAATGTTTGGTACGTAGAAACTGAAAATACAAAATATCCGATTTCTAAATGTTTAGTCAATGCAGGAATTGGATTTTCGTTGGGAAAAGAATATAAACTTTATTTGGATCATGTGGGATATATAGTGAAAGTATCTGAGCTGGATACGGTATATAATAACATTGGTTCAGTGGTGAAAATCAACGAAACAGAACAGTCATCTGATAAAATAGAATTGCAGATATATACTGCGAATGGTGAATTTGTAACACATCAAATAGCTGAAAAAGTATATATTGACGGAGAAAAAGTAGTTATAGACAATACTACATGGACATATGTAGATAAAAATGGAAATGAAATAAATATTAATCAACAATTAAAAAAGGGAATTATACAGTTCAATGTAAACTCCAACAATGAAATCAATAAAATTTATTTCCCTAAAAAAGATGGTGAACCGGGAATTATTACATATTCAAGTGGAATGGCTAATCCGGAAGAGGTATTTACTGATAGTGAAAAATACACTTTGCGATTTAAAACCAATGGTAACTATTTCATTCCACACAAGAGCGGAACAGATGTGATGAACTTTGTTGCATTAAGCAGTGATGCGAAAATAATGACAGTTCCATCTGATAATATTACGTCCGGACGGGAAAGGTATTATAAAATTACAGAAAGCATAAAAAATGATACAGAAGCTGCGGTAGTTGGATATTCTTTCTCTAAAGATGCTTTGAAATCAGATATTGTTGTAATAATCAGTGATGGTTCGGCAAGTATTGAAAATTCAGCATATTATGTAGTTAAAAGTAAATATCTTTCTCTGAATTCTGATGATATGCCTGCCTTGACATTGGAATGTATGAGTGGGAGCGGAAGTATTACAACATTTGTAGGAGAAGATGAAATTATTCCCCTTTGTGACACGGAAACAGGAAAAATCAAGGATAATGATGCAAATGTATCTGTAGGGGATATTATCAAAGTTGCTCTTAATAATTCCGGTGAGCTTAGTGCAATAGGAAAAGCATATGATTATGTCAATAAAACGGGTACGTTAGTTAACCCGACGTATTGGTATACTTCGAATAGGTTTGTTTATTCTTCGGTATATGATATAGATGATGACGCTGTTGCTTATGTTGTTGGTAAGGAAATAGCGGATGAATCAAGCTTAAATAATAGTTTACAAGTAGTTGGTTTAGGGAAAACCTCAGCTGTTATTGTTAAGCAGGGGAGAAGCATACCGACGGTTGAATATGGTAATATTTCACAGGTTATTGGGTATAAAGAAGATTCATCAAGATATTCAACAATGATTCTTAGCGGAGGTCATGGAGAACCGAGCTTTGTGGTATTTTATCTGAAGGAGTAGGAAAAGTTTTTAGACGGGGTGATATGGTAAAAACTGTGAGTATATTAATTGCTTAAGTATATCTATCACCCCTATTTATTTTTAGAGAACAATAAGTATTTTAGGAGGATTAATATGTTAGCTAATAAGCCAATAATGGGATGGAATTCATGGAACACATTTTCAAAGGATATAAATGAAGAATTGATAATGGAAATTGCAGATGCAATGGTAGAAAAGGGTTATAAAGATGCAGGATATGAATATTTAATAATTGATGATTGTTGGGCGTTAAGAGAAAGAATGGATGGAAAGCTTACACCAAATCCGGAATTATTTCCGCATGGAATGAAATATGTCGCTGATTACATTCATTCAAAGGGACTAAAATTTGGAATGTATTCTTGTGCTGGTGTAGAAACTTGTGCTGGTTATCCATCAAGCTATGGATATGAGTTCGAAGATGCTAAACAATTTGCAGAATGGGAAGTGGATTATTTAAAGTATGATTTTTGTTTTTTTCCGCCATCAGCAAATATGAAAAATGCTTATCTTACTATGTCAATGGCATTAAGAACGTGTGGCAGAGATATTGTTTTTGCTGCTTGTAATTGGGGAACAGGTGATCCTTCTAAATGGATGAGAGCAATTGGTGCACATACATACCGTTCAACAAGTGATATTTTTGACAATAAGAAGTCTTTTTGTGATATTTTTAGAAGTCAAGTAAATAATGTTGGAGGAAATGCACCGGGTTGTTTTAATGATATGGATATGTTAACAGTTGGTATGTACGGAGAGGGACAAGTTGGACTTGGAGGATGTACATATGAAGAATACTTGATGCAATTTGCTATGTGGTCATTTCTTGGTTCTCCATTAATTATTGGTGGGGATATAAGAAAAATAGATGGAAGAGAAAAAGAAATACTATTAAATAAAAATTTAATAAGTATAAATCAAGATGATGAATGTAGACCTCCGTATGTTTTGGAAGATTATCAAAACGGAATATATAAAATGATGAAATTTTTAGATAACGGAAGATTTGCGTTTGCTGTATTTAACGCATCTGATGATGTTGATTGGAAAGATGTAGTAATATATTTTGATGACTTTGGTATTCATTCTAATACAAATAAAAAGCTTAGAATTACTGATGCTTTTACGGGAGAAGAAGTTGGGATTTTTACGGATAGAATTCGTGTTACGGCAAAGGTTTCAACGTTTGGTGTGTATTTTTGTGAACTTATTAACTGATTTATATATTTGGAGTGCGTGTATGGAAAAATGTATAAAATGCAATGAGGAGCTTGACAGAGACGAAATAGCATTACATAAAAAACTCTTTGGAAAAACTGCAACAAAATTTATGTGCAAATCTTGTGTTGCAAAATATTTAAGCGTTTCGGTTGAGTTGCTTGATGAAAAAATCAAACAATTCAAAGAGGTTGGCTGTAAGCTCTTTATTAATTAAATTTGTTAGTTTGTTACTTGATTTGTATTCATGTAAAGCAAATCCCACATGAATACAAATTTGGTGCTGATGCGATAGCAGGAATACACACAAATCCACCACAAATGTTTAGTGAAGAATACCAAAGTAAAATAATAAAGAAACAATATGAATGGTTTATGAGTCAACCTTATGCAGCAGGAAGGCTGGTGTGGGCTTTTCTGATTTAAAAACTGCACAAACAATTTCCCGTATTGTTTTTAATCGTAAGGGGGTATTTACAAGAGAGCATGAACCCAAAATGTCAGTACATACTTTAAGAGAACTTTGGAATTCTGGGGAAGAAGGTCTGTGAAAATGATTTATAGCGAAGTAATTGAAAAGCTTGTGCTCAAATCTGAGAGTGATTATGAAACCAAGTTTATAAAAATCGAAGATAAGAATGATATTATAAAGATATTAATAAAAATTAATTTTGAAGATAAAATTGTCCCGGAACCTGTTGTAATAAAATGGACATATCCAGGAAAAGGTGTTTATTCGCAGTGGAACCCGTCGCTGTGGTCTGACAGGGTAATAAATCCGAATTGGATGCCAATAAAAAACGCATCACGCTCTGCTGAAAGCGTTCCGGTTCAGACACATTTATCTATAGATGGAAAAAACATAATAACAGTTTCTTTAAGCGACACTTTAACACCTCTTGAAATTGCGACGGGTATTATTGAAGAAACAGCTGAAATTTCATATAAATTAACATTGTTCACTAAACGTATTAGTCCGATAGATGAATATGAAGTTGTTTTAACGATTGATACAAGAAATATATCGTATATAGATGTTTTGGACGATACTAACCAACAATGGTGTTGTGAAAATAATGTGATACCTCAAGCAAGTAAAGAACCTATGTATTCAACATGGTATTCATATCATCAAAATTTAGTTCATGAAGAATTGATTGAAGAATTGAAATTAGCAAAAAACATGGGTATGGAAACGGTTATTGTTGATGATGGTTGGCAGACTGATGATGGCAAAAGAGGTTATGCGTATTGCGGTGATTGGAATGCTGTGAAAATTCCGGATATGAGAAAATTTGTTCAAGACGTACATGATGTGGGCATGAAATGTATGTTGTGGTTTAGTGTCCCATTTGTAGGAATTCATTCAAAGGCATGGAGCAGATTTGAAGGTAAATTTCTGAATTCTTTTGATGAAAAGCATCCGTGGCGTGTGTTAGATCCAAGATACCCGGAGGTTAGAGAATACCTTTTAAATATTTATTGTAATGCTGCTATAGAATGGAATATTGATGGCTTTAAATTGGACTTTATCAATGATATGCAGCTTACTGGAGCAAGTGCACTTCCAAATGAAAATATGGATTATGAGTCCTTGGAAGATGCGATATGTGCTTTGCTGTGTCAAATAAAAAACCAATTAAGTGCAATTAATCCTGAAATTTTAATTGAATTTAGACAACCATATATTGGACCTATTATGCGCAGATATGGCAATATGTTGCGTGTTGCAGACTGTCCGATGGATGCACAAAAAAACAGAAATGGAATTATTGATTTGCGATTGCTTTCGGGTGAAAATGCAGTTCATTCTGATATGGTTATGTGGAATTATGAAGATACTCCGGAGTCTGTTGCAATACAGCTTATAAATATAATGTTTGGAGTACCTCAAATATCTGTGCTAATTGAGAAATTGCCGTTAGAGCATAAGCGTGTGTTGGAATTTTTCCTTGCATTTTGGAAGGAAAATAAAAATTGTCTGCTTAACGGTAAATTAAATGCAGAAAATCCGGAGGCAGGATACAGCATTGTCACAAGTGAAACAGGTGAGTCGATAGTTGGGGCTTCGTACATTAAAAATGTTTTAACGATTAAGCGTAGGTATAAAAAAATTGCCTTTGTAAATGGCTCTTGGGAAAAAGAGTTGTTTATAAATAATTATGATAGTGCCTATAATGCTAAATATAAAATTACAAATTGCATGGGTGATGTTGTAGAAAGTGACAATACAATTGTAAACAAAGGAATAAATGCGTTTAAAGTTCCAAATTCCGGAATGATAGAAATATATCTGTAAGACTGCTGATGTTTTAATATATTTTGAACGTACACGTGAGAACGACACCCAAATCGAGGTTAAAGAAAAACAGCTTTGCTTTGTACATAACGGATACCACTAACTTAATATCTCAAAAGCCGAATTTGTCAAAAAAAGTCGATTGACAAATTCGGCTTTTATATATTTTGGTGCGAAATTTGTTCTTTTTCTAAATAAATACTCAAAAATCAAAATATTATGTTGTTTTTCAACGAAAAGCAACAAATCAAAAGCGTTTAAAACGGCAATCAAATTTTTATCACAAAATTTTTTTAATCTGTTGTGCAAAAAATCTGTTATTAAGATTTTTAATGTACATTTTTATCTGTATATATCAGTTTCTTGGGCATTTCCTCCCATAAGATACCCATAAAACCATATTCATTAAAAAAACTTTAGATTTATGGAGGAAATGAATATGGAAATAAAAAAGTTGAAAATTTTTAAAAATATTTTTTTAAAGGTGGCAAAATCTGCATGGTTTAAGCGGTATACTGCTCCCGAAAGGAGGGGCAGTGTATGATAACGGACAAACTTTGTGTTAGTGAACGGAGGACAAGAATACCGGAATATCTGACATTGATGAAACAAGCAACTCGTTCAGAACTTGCAGAAAGATTTAATGTTTCAATAGACACAATTCATAGAGACATAATGTATCTCAGCAGCATTGCCCCAATCTATACAAAGCAGGGCAAGGGAGGAGGTGTGTACATACATCCCAAATACCGAAGCTATAAAAACTACCTTACCGATGATGAAGAGAATTTTCTGTACAGCTTAATAAGCAAAATAAGCAATAAAGAAAAACGAATACTCTGCGGCATCATAACAAAATTTACTAAAAATCCCTTGCGTGAGTATAGTGCCTTTCAGAATACAAAAACAGACGAGGAGATTTGATGAGGGCAGTATTCAGAGATAACAGCATTTTTATCTATGACGCATTTGTTCAAAAAGAGAGTATCAAGGAAATACCGGGCAGGCTATGGCATCCGGAAGAAAAAGCATGGAGCGTTCCTTTCGGAACGGACAATATTGAAACATTGGATTTGCTGGGTTGTGAGTTATCAAGCGAGCTTCGTAAAAAGAAAAAGAAGTATGTATGTGAGGGGTTGGAAGAACCTCAAACATTCATTTCAGCACCTCTTACAGTCACACCATATGCACATCAGCTTAAAGGATATAATCTTGCTTGCCGGGGTATGGGGATTGTTGGAAACAGAGCAATTTCACCCGGCTTTGCACTGCTCATGGAGATGGGGTGTGGTAAGACGATAACATCAATTGCCATTGTCGGCAGAGCGTACTTAAGCGGAAAAATAAAGCGCCTGATTATCTTAGCTCCTAAATCAATAGTTACGGTGTGGGAGGAGGAATTTTCTAAATTCGCTGATTTTCCATACTCATTATCGGTACTGCATGGCTCATCGGCAAATAAGGTGAAACTCTTAAAATCAATACCGCATAAGGGACTTGAAGTAGCTGTTGTAAATTATGACAGTATCTCTCTTATTGAAAAAGAGCTTACAGAGTGGAAACCCGATTTCCTCATTTGTGATGAAAGCAGCAGGATAAAAAATCCGACTGCGAAGATGAGCAAAGCAACACATCGAATTGCAAAGACATGCAAATACAGACTGATTTTAACGGGAACGCCGATTCAAAACAATCCGCTGGACTTTTTTTCGCAGTATAAAGTTTTGGACAAAAGAATATTCGGTAAAAGCTTTTATGCTTTCAAGAATGAATATGCGATACTCGGTATATATAATCAGCCTGTCGGCTGGCGCAAGCTGCCGGAGCTTGTAAAAAAAGCACACAGTATAGCGTTCCGCGTTACAAAAGCCGAAGCGCTTGATTTGCCGGATATGATTGATGAAATCAGACCGATTACTTTGGAGAACAAAGCGCAAAGGTTATACAGTGCGTTTGTCAAAGAAAGCTATATGGAACTGTCTAAGGGTGAAGTGACAGCGACAAATATTTTGACACGACTGTTACGATTGCAGCAGATAACAGGCGGATTCATTCGCCCGGATACAGAGTCGGAGTGTTATGAGCAGATATCCTCGGCAAAGCTTGACGCTCTTGAAGATATTGTTGATACGGCAATTTCCGAGAATAAAAAGCTTGTGGTTATTGCAAGGTTTATTCCCGAAATAACAGAGATTTGTAAGTTGCTTGATAGGAAAAATATTAAATATTCCCGTATATGCGGCGAGGTTAAGGATCGCTCAACGGAAGTGGACAAGTTTAAAAACAATCCCAAATGCATGGTTTTTGTAGGTCAGCTGCAAACCGTAAGTATGGGTCTTACGCTTACCGCATCAAGCATTATGGTGTTCTATAGTTTATCATACAACTTTGCCGATTACTCTCAGGCAAGGGCGAGAATACATCGTATCGGGCAGAGGAATGTGTGTCAGTACATACACCTTGTAGCAAAGGACACGATTGACGAAACTGTATTAAAAGCATTAAAGCAAAAAGAAAATATTGCAACGAAAATAGTAGATGACTGGAGGTCGATTTTAAAATGACAGATATGTTTGAACTTGCGGACAGGCTTAAGGAGTTAAAGGAAAGAAAAGCTGAACTTGCAGAAGAAACAAAAGCTAACAACGCTGAAATTGAACAAGCGGAATTTCAATTGTCGCAGCTTATGGCAAGCACCGAAACACAGAGCTTCCAAAGAGCGGGAACGCTTTTCTATCTTACAACAAAAACTTATGCCTCTGCGAACAAAGAAAATAAGGACGAGTTGTTTAAAGCACTTCGTTCTGAGGGCTACGGCTCACTTATCACAGAGAACGTTAACGCAAATTCGCTGTCCGCTTTTGTTAAGGAGCAGATGGCAGATAATGATGATATTTTACCCGACTGGCTTGAAGGCAAGGTAAATGTATTTGATAAGGTAACAGTAGGTTTAAGAAAATCGAAATAAGGAAAGGAAGTATTTAATATGAGTAACGAATTAACAAAAACCAACAACGGATATATTATCCCGAATGTAAGCAGTGATGTTACAGAAGGTATTGCTGAGGAATTAAACGGCTTAAACATCAGCCTTGATAAGGTGAAGATTCCTGCAGGAGGAGGTCTGGCGTTTGAAGTTCCGGGGGAGGATCCCGATTCTCCGGAAAGTGAAAAAGAAGTAGTCGGTGTTATTGTAGACCACTATCCGTTAAACAACTTCTGGACAGAAAAATATAACGGGTAGAACATTGCGCCAAGCTGTTATTCGACAGATAACCGCACAGGTATCGGAAATCCCGGCGGTGAGTGTGCAAAATGCCCGTATAACAAATTCGGCAGCGGTGAGGACGGGCAGAGCAAGGCGTGCAAGAATGCACACAGGCTGTATATATTAAGGAGCGGAGAACTATATCCTGTAGTGGTAACTGTGCCGCCGACATCGTTAAAATCACTGTCAGATTACCTTGCAAAGAGAATAGTGACAAAGGGCTTGCGTTCATACGGCGTTGTTACAAAGCTTACTCTAAAAAAGGCAACAAATAATACCGGAATTACATATTCACAGGTGCAGTTCTCACTTTCTGAAAAGCTTACATCGGAGCAGACTGAGGTAATGAAAGCCTATGGTGAAAGCATCAGAACGGTTACAAGAAATATTGACTTGACTGAAAATGATGTTGATGAAGCTGTAACTATAAATACAGAAACCGGAGAAGTGGTTGAACCTCTTTAATTAAAAATATTAGTGCAGGGGGCAGAAAAATCTGTCTCCTGCAGAAAGGAAATAAAGATGGAAAAATATACACTTGCAAGGAGTGCTGATGATGTGCAAGACTATTTGAACGGTGCAGAGGTTGTAAGCTTTGACTTTGAAACTGCTCCAAACGATGAATACAGGGATGAACCTATGGCAGCGATCGATCCCCATAAATCTCACATAGTCGGAGTTTCATTTTCGGTAAAAGAGGGAACAGGAATCTATGCTCCCATTGCACATAAAAATACAAGATTAAATCTTGATATGTTTGAAATACTGCGAGGATTTGCAGAGAGCAAAGTAATTAAAATAGCACATAATCTTGCGTTTGAAGTAATGTTTATGTATTCAAATAATATCCTGATACAGCCGCCTGTTTACGATACCATCCTTGCGGCGATGATGACGCTTAAAACAAAGACAGAGTTCAGAACTTTATCGGACAGCGGTCTAAAAACCATAGTGCCGCAGTTACTGCACACTGACTTGCCGAAGTTTTCAGAGGTGACCGCCGGCAGACATTTTGACGAGTTGAATCCGGAAGATTATGAAACCATACGTTATGCCTGTGCAGATTCGGATTATGCATTGCAGTTATATAACCTCATAAATTCATGGTTCGATAGATACCTGCCAAGGCACAGGTGGATAATTGATAATATAGAGTCACCGACAGCTATATTTGTGGGACTTATGAAATACAACGGTGTATCTGTAGATAAGACTATGATGTATCAAAAACAGTTTGATGCGGGTGAGAAAATACTTGAAATTCATAATGAAATAAAGAAATTTACAGGCAAAGACATTGATATAGGCGCAAATGCCTCAACCGATGCATTCAAAAAATATATGTATGAGGATTTGCAGCTCCCCGTACTTAAAACTACGGCAAAGTATCAGGCAGCGGCAGATGAGGAGAGCCTGATACTTTTAAAGGACTGGTGCAAGGCAAACAAACCGCAATTATTACCACTGTTGGATTTAATTCATGAGTACCGTAAATGGAACAAGATAAAATCAACATACATTGACGGATTTTTGGACGCAGTGAACGGTGAGACAGGGAAAATACATACATCGTTCTTTCAGCTCGGAACAGATACAGGACGTTTTGCGTCACGGACACCTAATCTTCAAAATATGCCCCGCAAAGACAATGATCCCGTTGGTATCAGAAACTTTTTAACAGCAAGCGAAGGATACATCTTTGTTGACTTTGACTTTTCACAGATAGAGCTTCGTGTAGGTTCGTGGTATTGCCGTGATAAGAAAATGCTTGAAACATATATGAATGACGGAGATATTCATGCACAAACAACCTCAGTTATTTACAATATTCCGTTTGATGAGGCAACCGACAAAAATGCACCTCATTACAAGGAGCACCGTTCTATTGCGAAAAACTGTAATTTCGGAGTATTTTACGGTCTGTTTCCGAACGGACTTATGCGAAACCTCAAGAAAGCCGGAATTGAAAAGACAAAAGCTGAATGTGCCGATATTATTGCAAATCTTAAAAACGGTTATCCTATGCTCTCGTCATGGCAGGAGGCAACCAAAAATGAAGCAATGAATACCGGATATTCAGAAACAGCGTTCGGAAGGCGAAGAATACTAAAAGGCATATATTCACCGGATATGGGGACAAGGTCATATTGGCAAAGGTGTGCTTTGAATACTCCGATACAGGGAACGGCGGCAGATATTTTAAAGCTTGCAATGGTGAGGATTTTAGCAAAATTGAAAGAGTATCCATACATAAGACCATTGCTTACTATACACGATGAAATCCTCTTTGAGGTCCCGGTTGATAAAAAGGACGAAGCGTGTGCGGTAATTAAGTCTTGTATGGAACAGCAACCGTTCCCGGAATTTGATGTTCCGCTAAAAGCCGAAGGGGCTGTCGGATATAGCTTTGGTGATATGGAGGAGATTTGACATGGCAGAGTATTTTAATCATGAACATTATCCCGATCCGACCGCTTACAGCGTGATGAGAGACCTGGAGCTTGAGGAAAAGAAAAGGCAGAAGATTGCAACCGGCGAATGGTTTATGAGATGGGTATATGTCGCAAGTCCGTTTAAAGGCGATACGCACACAAACATTCAGAATGCGAAGATGTATGCTCTGTATGTGGCTAATCAGGCTTTTGTACCTATGGTGCCGCATTTGTTTCTTACACAATTTTTGAACGATGACATACAATCCGAAAGAGAATTGGGACTGGCGTTGGGATTGCAGATTCTGAAACACTGTCATGAACTATGGGTGTTTGGCGGCATTGTAAGCGAGGGAATGGCACAGGAGATACGGTTTGCCCGAAGGCACAATATTCCGATAAGATATTTTGATATAAACTGCAAGGAGGTAAGCAATTATGGAGACTAAGAAATTTTTATCAGCATTTTACTCTGAAACAGACAATGTTTGTATCCGTGTATTCTCAGACAGGAAAGCAGAAGATCCGGAGTTTAAGGGACAGAAATATACAGAAAAGCTATCAAATATTCAAAATATTCTGCCGGCCTTAATGCGGCATAACGAGAAGCATCGCGGTGTGTTCTTTGTTGTGAACAGCGGCGGACATACCGATGAAGAAATAACAAGAGTTAATGCACAGTTCGTTGAAATGGATACGGGAGCTTTGAGGAACAAAAAGCTAAAATCAGTTCCTTTCAACTCCCTCCGTCAATCGTTGTAAAAACAAGGAAATCACTTCATTGTTACTGGCTGATAAAGGACGGGGATGTGAAGAATTTCAGAAAAATACAACTTCAGTTAGTAAAACAGTTTGACGGAGATCCAATGTGTCAGAATGAAAGCAGATGTATGAGGATACCGGGATTTTATCATTCAAAACAGGAGCCTGTTATGGTGGAATGTGTGAAGTTTAATTCGGAGCTTTTGTATACTCAAGAACAGTTATCTGAATGTTTACCTGTGGTTGATATACCGAAATATGATGTTACATCACGAACAGAGTTTGACGGTGTTGTAGGTTCAGGACAAAGGCTTATGGATAAGTGTGAATTTTGTCAGCATTGCAAGAATACTGCTGCACAGCTATCAGAGCCTGAATGGTACGCATTGATTACGAATATGTCATTGGCTCGGGACGGAGTAGACTTTGTACATGAGATTTCAAAACCATATCCCAAGTACAGCAGAACCGAAACAGATGATAAAATCCGTCATGCGATAGAAGAAAACAAGCCCCATACCTGTGAGTACATAAAGACAAGGCTCGGCTTTGAAAACTGTGGAAACTGTAACGTCAAAGCTCCGATTGCTCTGGCTGTACTGTCTATGGCAGAACAAGCCGCAGAGCTTGCTGACGGTGAAATAAATGAGGACATGATTTTTGAGGACAGAACAATCAAGCTTATGGCGTATGCAAAGAAATCTGCACCTGCCGCATACGGAAAATTCAAGCAAAAGATAAAGGGAAAATGCTCCATAAAGGATTTTGAAAAGGCAGTTGATTTTCAAAACCGCTCTGTTACTGTGGTAGAGGATACCGATATGCCTTTAAACCTTACCGGAATTGATTTATACGGTGCGATTCAGCCTGCGAACTGGCGAGTGACGATGGAGTATGGAATACAAAAAACTGTGTATTCAAAAGATGGCAGTGCCGTAGTTACGGTGTGCCCGTCGCCTATGGTAATATACAAGCGTTATGAAAATATTGATACAGAATCCGAAAAGGTGTGCCTTGCATTTTACCGTGATAACAGGTGGAAAAAGATTATAGCTCCGCGCTCTCAGATATTTAATCGGGCATCGATTATAAAATATGCGGATTTTGGACTCCCTATATCATCTGAGACAGCTAATGATGTTATTTCATACTTGTGTGCATATGAAGAAAAGAACATAAAAAGTATTCCGCTTATGGATTCGATATCGAGAATAGGTTGGATAGGGAAGAAGTTCTATCCGTATGATGCAAAGGGTGATCTGTATTTTGATACCGACTATAATGAGGCTATGGATATTGTAAAAGCTTTGGAGGTGCAGGGAGACTATGAGTATTGGAAAAACAGTATAGCTAAACTGCGTAAAAATGTGTTTGCACGGTTTTTGACAGCGGCGTCTTTCGCATCGCTATTGCTTCTGCCGCTAAAGCATAGAGTGTTTTTTATACACATATGGCATGACTCAAAAAGCGGTAAAACTGCGGCGATAAAAGCAGGGATATCTGTGTGGGGAAATCCTCTGCAGCTTATGGGTAGTTTTAATGCAACTTCAGTGGGTCTGGAGAGAAAAGCGGGGACACTAAATAATTTGCCGTTTGCTATTGACGAACTGCAGGTGTTGAACGAGAAAAGGCTGTTCTCCGAGACTATAATCTATGGACTTTCGAACGGATTTGGAAGGCTCAGAGGCACAAAAGACGGTGGTGTACAGGAGATGCTCACATGGAGAAATATTATTATTACATCGGGCGAGCAAGCATTGTCAAAAGAAAATTCAAATGACGGTGTTCTGACAAGAGTGTTTGAAATTTACGGTAAGCCTGTGTCCGACAGCGATACGGCACATGAATTACATATTATGTCGGAAAACAACTATGGTTATGCGGGCAGGGAGTATATGAAATACATTACCGCTATGGAAGATACGGATATAATGAGCGACTATGGGAAAATGTGTGCAAAGCTTGTGGAACAGTACGGAAAGTCTGCGTATGTGGATAATGTAAGTGTAGTGTGTCTTGGGGATTATTATTCATCAATAGCTGTATTCAAAGCAGACAGGGAATCTGCGTGGAATGAGGCTTTGAATCTGGGTGTAGAGATACTTGAAAACAATGAACAGCTCGTAAAAACCGATACTGTAAGCCGTGCCTGGGATTTTGTTATTGACTGGATAACGAGTAATTATTCAAGGTTTTCTGCGGACGCAAATCCATGCTATGGTATTGTTGAAAATGATAAATGCTATGTGATACCGTCTTGTTTAAGAAATGCTCTGGAGGAAAACAACTTTGACTACGGCAAAATAACAAGAGGGTTTAAAGAGCGTGAGCTGATAGAAACATTTGGAACTAAAGACGGAATAACAAAGATGCAGACAACTAAAAGAATCAATGGTGTCCCGACTAAGGTGTTTGTTATAAAACTGACGGAGGACAGTAATTATATCACACCTCTTATGTAATCGTAACCTTTTGAAAAACAAAAAGTAACGCAAAAAGCAAGTAAAATCAAGGGTTTCAGAGTTATGTGACCCGTATCCTGTGTTGCGCAATACACTATATATAGATAAAATTGAAAAATATATTATTACAGAATTATACGCGCGTATGATATTGTGCAACATGGGTTACGTGGGTTACATATACCAATATATATTATTTATATTAATATATATTATATCTTATCTTGAGTTTCATGCATTTTCAGCTGTTACCAAAAGGTATATAAAAAGCGGTTACATATGAGTTACAGTGGTTACGGAAGGAGAGAAAAGATATGCTTGAAAAAGATATAACGAACAAAATATTAAAATATTTACGGTCACTGGATAAGTGTTATTGCTTCAAGGAGCATGGCGGCAGCTACGGAAGTGCCGGGGTACCCGATATTATATGCTGCTATCACGGACGGTTTGTGGCATTTGAGGTTAAAACGGCAAAAGGCAGAACAACCGTGCTTCAGGATATTAATATCAGGAATATACATAAAGCCTGTGGTATCGCAGTAGTAGTCAGGAGCCTTGATGAAGTAAAATCCGTATTAAAGGAGCTGGATGCTGATTAATGGAACATAATTATACAATTCTGGCTGAAGCCATTATTATGCGAGCAGTCAAGGATTACAGAAAGGCGTTAAGGCATGACTGCAGAGGATTAAAAAGAGACTGTGAGCGGTTCTTCCGCTCTATATGGTTTATGAGTTTAACAAATATTGACGGCAATATGCTGATTAACAGATTACGAATGGAGGCAAAAAATATATGACGAGTAAGGAATATTTATCTGAAATACGGTTTATTGATATTAAAGTAAAACGAAAAGAGCACCAGATAGATATGCTAAAGGATATGGTGACCGATATAACGCAAAAAATAAACGATATGCCAAAAACTGAATCAAAAGACAACTCGCCTATGGCAAATATGATAATTAAAATAATTGATCTTGAAAGCGAAGTAAAGAAATTAAAAAGCCTGCTTGAAGATAAAAAGGCAGAGGCACTGTCATATATATTGCGGCTCGAAGATGACGAACATCAAACTCTTCTGATGCTTCGATACTTGCAGCTTATGAATTGGGAGGAGATATCCAAGGAAATGCATTATTCAAAGCGGTGGCTGTATAAAATGCATGGAACAGCATTGGTGTTATTTTCGGCAATTTTAAATTCATAAAAAAGAGTTCACTCGAGTTCACCAAGAGTTCACCTCAGTTCACTTGTAATTCACTTGCATATATGGTATTATGTCATTAGTGAAAATGTAATTAAAAATATAACGAAGCCTTTGCGGGAATATCTCTGCAAGGGCTTTTTCTGTGCAAAGGGATGATTATTATGCCATACAAACCAAAACGCCCGTGTTCCTTTCCCGGATGTCCGCACCTTACAAACGGACGGTTCTGCGAGGAACATCAAAGACAAGAGAATAAACGCTATGAGAAATATGACCGTTCCCCGGAGATGAAGAAACGATATGGCATAGCGTGGAAACGAATCCGTGACAGATACATATCACAGCACCCGTTGTGTGAAGCCTGTAAAAAGAACGGCAGACTTACCCCGGCTGAGGAGGTTCACCACATTGTTCCGTTGTCACGAGGCGGAACGCATGATTGTGAGAATCTTATGTCTTTATGTAAAGCGTGCCACTCGGAAATAACGGCAAAAGAAGGCGGCAGATGGATACCGAAACACAGGAAATGAAAGAAAGAGCAATGGCAAGAACATATCATAAAAAAGTTTGCCTGAACTGTGATGCAGAATTTGAAACATTAGATAAGCATCAGAAATTCTGTTCAAGAAGTTGTGGCAGTCAATACGCAAACGCACAAAAGAAAAAATATTATGTTTGCCAACACTGTGGTAAATCGTTTTGGAAAGATAGTGCTTATCGAATGAAATATTGCAGTGTTGAGTGTTCAAGACAGGCTTTTAGAGAAGCTCATCCACCGAGATCTCCAAAGGGAAAACATATTTTCACAAAGGAATGTGCGTGGTGTGGAGAGGTGTTTGAAACAATATATCCGCAAAAAAAATATTGCTCGGATGACTGTTGCTACAATTCAAATCTTAAAATGAAGAGAGAACAATGGGCAGAAGGATATACACCTCGAATTGTTGTCTGCAAAGAGTGCAATACTAAGTTTATTACAGAGCGTGGAGATAAGCACTCTGTTTTTTGTTGCAAAAGTTGTGCTGACCGATACGAAAGAAATGTTGAACATAAAACCCAAAGGCATAAAGAGTACATGAGGAAAGCAAAACGCCAACGTGAAAAACAACTGCATGAGAATTTCGTTGAGGAAGTTTCATACGAAGTTTTGTACGAGAGGGATAAAGGAATATGCCAAATTTGCGGCTTGCCTGTTCATATTGATAAATTCTGTGATAATAATTGGGGTGGTACTATTGACCACATAACTCCGCTCTCTGTTGGCGGTGAACACTCTATGTCGAATTGTCAATTGGTGCATAGAGTTTGTAACTCAATAAAACTACAACAAGCCGGTGATTTCTCTTTGGATTGGGAGATTAAATCACAGCAAAATAACTATTGGAAAATTAAATACGAAGCATATAAAAAACTGATGGGTGCGGTAAGCTGAAGCCCCCGTCTCAATCTCTATAGACTAAAAACAGAAGAACGGGCCCGACCCTTCGTGCGCAAAAAAGCCGGTTCAAAGGGGGGATATACCCCGGCGGATAAAAAGGAGTGAAAAAACAGTGGCAAAAGACGGAACGAACAGAGGCGGCAGACGTGTACGGGCAGGAGATAAACCGATGTCTGCTGTCGAGAAAATACAAAAGGGACTGCCCGTACAGATTATGAACAATGATATACCGGAACTTGAAACGACGGAGCTTGAAGCGGTGGATTTACCGGAAGGTGCGGTATTGCATGGTGCGGATATGCCAAAGCCCGGTGATTATCTTTCCGCAAGGCAGAAAAACGGAATGCCGCTCGGTGCTGATGAAATATATAAAGAGACATGGCTGTGGCTGAAAAAACGCGGCTGTGAAAATCTTGTAAATAAAAGGCTCATAGAATCCTATGATATGCTTACAAGTGCTGATGGCGAAGGTATGGCATTTGAACTTTCAATGGAGTTGGATGTAAGTGATGAAGAAGAAACGGCAGATGAACGTTTCACAACTGATTACACTTTAGCATCGGAACTATATAAGAGCTTTATTCCGACTTCCGAAGAAGCTGCAATCCAAGAGGAATGGACACGTTATAAACAAAATATTGATGAAGTAATGAGCGATATGGAAAGTCTAAAAACTCAGTTCCCATACACTGCAGCAGAAACACTGTCAAATCCCGATAAGCTTGCTGAATACAAAGCAGGGCTGGAACACAGATTGTATGAAGCTTCAAAAGAGCGAGCTCGCTTAACAAATGAAATTGAGAGAATGAAGGAGGCAACAGTACAGCATGGATAAAATGATGCAAGAAGCACCTGCTTCACTTCGCGGAAGAATGTTCAAACAAGATACTTCAAGACCAAAAGAAACGCAAATTCTTGTTTTGAAAACCGGTATCGCAGGTTCGCAATTTCATATAGAAAGTGAAGAGGAACAAGCGGCACTTGATTCACTCACACCAGGTACAGAGCTTCTTTTGTATCGTGAACCTGAAAATGAATATGATGAATGGGCGATTGCCGTCTATCTTACCGAGGATGATAAAATAGGTTTTATTTCAAGATTTAAAAATGAAACCATCGCAAGACTTATGGATGCAGGTAAAAAGTTTGTTGCTATAACTGATGATACTGCGGAAGTCGAAGACATAGACGAATATGGACGTAGGAAAGGTGCTCCAACAGAAAATATGGCAATACCTGTGTCAATATATCTTGTAGAATAAAATTGTTTAATGTATAGTGCTATCTTATTAAATATCTCTGGACTTTCTCCAAATTGTATGGTATACCCATCAGCACCCTTTTTGTATCCGAGAAATTGTTTATATGGAAGTGAATATTTGCCATCCGCAAAGCGCTTACGTTGTCCCCATTTAATGTTTTCGGAAATTGAACGTGACTCTTCCTCGGCAAGACTTGACATAAGAGTTATAAGAAATTCACCTTTGCTATCCAAAGTATTAATATCCTCTTTCTCAAAATAAACACCGATATTATTCACTTTGAGTTTTCGAATTACATTAAGAGCATCAACAGTATTTCGTGCAAATCTTGAAAGTGACTTGGTGATAATAAGGTCGATTTTGCCATCAAGTGCATCCGTTATCATTTGATTGAATGCTTCCCGGTGATTGAGTGAGGTGCCGGAAATGCCCTCGTCTGCATATATGCCGGCAAATATCCATTCAGAATTACTATGAATGAGCTTTTCAAAATAGTCCTTTTGTGTTTTAACGCTTCCCATCTGTTCATCTGAATCAGTGGAAACACGTGCGTAAGCTGCCACACGTTTTTTGCTATTTTCGCCTGGTAAGAGTGGCATTTTAGCTATTGGACGAACCAACTCTACAATTCGCTCTGCCATGTGTCCACCTCCTCCAAGCAACGTGTGTATGGATTGTACTTATCAAGCAAAACAGCTTTTGCTTGTATGGCTTCCTCGGCTGTTATAAGTTTTTCGTCCAATAACACCTGTAAAATATATTTGCTGAGTCGATATTTCATCTCTGCAGTAACTTTTTCTTTTGTCATAGAGAACCTCCTTAAACATGATACTGTAAGTAATTGCTCTAAACAAAGAAAAAGTCAAGTGTTTTTTTAAATTTAGCAAAAAATTAAAGCAGTATTATATGTGGAAAAAGGGCGTATTATTTTTGATAAAGAGGTTATGTCTACAAAATAGAACAAACCAAAATGTAGTTGATTTTTACGAAAATGTAGACAGAGCACTTTGAAAAGCACGAATATAAGCCATGTTTGAAGCATACATGATTTCTAATAAACAGTAAAATTGGTAAAAGTTATTTTGAAACTTTTTTCGCAATATCAACTGAATAACAATCATTTTAAAGGCGGGGCAACCTGCCTTTTTAAACTTTTTAAGTTTTTTGTATGCTTTTGCCTTGAAAAGATAAACTTAATAAGGGGAATTACTCTTAATATATTGACATTTCCCTTAATATGTGCTAATATTTAAGGGAAAGAAAGGCGGTTAAGGGCATGAGAGTATTTAATTATTCGTTAATCAAAGAACAAAAATGGGATTCAGAACTCCTTGGTCTCATTGCAGCTATATATAAAGAAGCCGGTAAACAAGATCTTTATCTTAAACAGCGCCCGGAAGAACTTGAAAAGCTTGTTGAGATTGCAAAAATCCAAAGTACAGAGTCTTCTAATGCGATTGAAGGTATTGTGACGACAAATACCCGTATTAAGCAACTTGTTGAAGAAAAAACCACTCCAAGAAACCGCGATGAGCAAGAAATTGCAGGTTACAGAGATGCGCTTAATATTATCCATGAAAATTTTGATGCAATTCCTATTTCGAAAAACTATATATTACAGCTTCATAAAATCATGTATAGTCATATGAATAACCCTGTCGCAGGTAGAACCAAGAGTGTCCAGAATTATATAAGTGCAACTTATCCCGATGGTCACTCGGAAGTGTTGTTTACACCGCTTGCTCCTTATGAAACAGAGGAAGCTCTTGATAAGATATGCGAAGAATACAATAAGGTTATCGGTAATTTTGAACTGGAACCGCTGATTGCTATTCCGACCTTTATTCATGATTTTCTGTGCATACATCCCTTTAATGATGGAAACGGGAGAATGTCAAGACTTCTCACAACTCTTTTGTTATATAGAAGCGGTTTCTATGTTGGGAAATATATCTCCCTTGAATCAAAAATAGCAAAGAATAAAGATTTGTATTATGATGCTTTGAATAATTCTCAGGACGGTTGGCATGAAGGTGCAGAAGATGTAACACCGTTTATAAAATACATTCTCGGCACAATTCTTGCAGCATATAAAGATTTCGAAGATAGATTTTCTATAGTGGAAGAAAAACTTCCCGCAATTGAAATGGTAAGAAAAGCCACATTAAATAAAATCGGTCGCTTTACCAAGCAGGATATACGAGAACTTTGCCCTTCTCTCAGTGTAAGCTCTGTTGAAGGTGCTCTTCGTAAAATGGTAAGCGAAGGAGAACTTAAACGAGAAGGTTCGGGAAAATCTACTTGCTATTATAGATTGAAATAAGTTAGGAGAAGAATATGATTAAATTTATTTGTTACCCCAAATGTACAACTTGTCAAAAGGCAAAGAAATGGCTTGATGACAACAAAATTGAATATGAACTTCGTGACATAAAGGAAAACAATCCGAGTTTAGAGGAACTTTCTGCTTGGTATAAAATGAGTGGATTGCCGCTGAAGAAGTTCTTCAATACTTCCAGACTTTTGTATAAGTCAATGGCACTTAAGGACAAGCTTCCTACTATGACCGAGGAGGAGCAGCTGAAACTCCTTGCAACAGACGGAATGCTTGTAAAGCGTCCGCTTGTAATTGGAGAAGGATTTGTTTTGGTTGGATTTAAAGAAAGTGAATGGGATGAAAAAATATAACTCAAAATTTGAGTGAGAAAAGTGTGATTAAAAGAAAACATTTTCTGTTGTTCTTTTAGAAATGAGGTCAAAATGTTTGATTTTTTAAAGAAAAAACAACTTCCTTCCGATGCTAAACAGCCAAGCACAGAATTGGTTGTAGCAGAACCGCAAGAAACTGCTATATGTGAAATTGAAACAAAGATGATAGCAAAAATCACTCCAGCTGAATTGATGGAATACATGAACAACGGACAACTGGTAGAAATAAAAAATACTGTTGCAGCCGGGCTTTCCAAAGTAGTTGAGCATTTACCTGAAATGGCTGCTCGAAAAGGTATGGATAATCTTTATAGACTTGATATGAACGGAGTAAAAGGTGTCTTGATGTCACATGGCTCCGGCAACACAACCACCATAATTGATGAAACAACCAAGAAGATTAAGGCTACAGCTACAATTTCTCAAGTTGGCACTACGCCTGCCCAGGTGGTTGCAAATGTTATGAATGTGGCATCTGTTGCCACAGGAATGTATTACATGAGTGAAATTACCAATCAGTTACAACACACAGAACGATTATTGGGTGGAGTGAAGCAGTTCCTTGAAGATGAAAAGAAAGCTGAAATAACCGCTATTTTCGGAGAGCTTAATAAAATTTACAATGATTATCAGTTCTGCATTACTGAAGGTGGCTACAACGAATCGTTGTTAATGTCAAACAGAACTATGCTGACAAGTATTGAACAAAAACTCGATGCTGATATAGAATTCTATCTTCTTCAATTGAATCACGATTACGATAAGTTCGATGACAAAGACAAAACAAAAGTTGTTGAAGAAACAATGCAGGACTTTTGCGTACATACAATTTTGTTAAAACAACTGTTTGACCTATTCTGTGTAAAAACAGTTTTAGAGATAAATTATGCAGATAAAGGCGTTTCAAGTAACGAAGCCTTTATTGAAAGCCGAAAGAATCTACTGATGTCCAAATACGAAAAGATAAATGAAGAACTCGCAAAGATGTCAGAAGTAAAAGCATACTTATCAAACGAGCGTTATGGCTTTATTGATAGCTTTAAGGCGATGCAGTTGGACGAGGCATTCAAGGATGCTATTAAAGATATGTCTGCGTGGAAAGGGTCTATAAAATATCAGTTGCCTGCAAAGGTGGTTGTAAACGCAATCAATAATTTTAAAAACAAACGAAAAAGCAATGCAGAAACAAAGTCGACTGAAATCGAGAACAATGTAGGCGGTTTCGCTATTGAATCTCCAACCAAATACGCAGATATGATTGATAACTTGGGAATGTTGGGGGCAAATTGTCCTGACTTGATAATAAGCGGTGATAAGGTTTATATGCTTACTGATTAGAAAAATTTGAGGTGAAAAAATGCAAGACGAAAATTTAATATCACCACAAGACCAAGATGCAATTGAAGAAAAATCGCAGAAATAGCAAAGAAAGAACATGCTTTGTCAAATGCTATACAATTATCGACAAAGATTGACAATCAAGTCACATCAAATATGATTCCTCTTCAGCTAAGCACTCCACTTGCAGGGATGATAGAAGCAATTAACAAAGCGTTTGCAACAACAATTCTACCAAACTTTAACCTTATGGTAAATTTGATGACAAAAGCTCTTGTTTCTGCTGTTACCTCACCTTTCATGGAATGGATTCGTAACATTGACTTATCAGCATTGCTTGAGCCATTAGAAGGATTGGCAAAGTTCTCTGAGAATTATAAAGAGTTAAACGAAATTTACCTCAATGCGATGTATGAATGTAAATGGTTTCCCTATGCAGCGTGGATTTCCGACATCGACCTTTTTACGGAGGTACTTGCCATCATTTCCTCAAGCCGAGGTGCAAGCAAACGAAGGGAAAGTCGAGTTGATAAAGCAATCCTTTCTTACTATACAGATAATGAGATTAAAAACATAAAAAGAAGATGGAAAAGCACTGACTTGGAATCTCATACGAAGAGAATTTTAGGTCATGCGATTGATGCTCATTTGCGTGGTGAATATGTTCTAACTGTTTCTTGTTTGGCAACAATGTGGGAAGGCTTGATTAAAGCCAAAATGACTACACACGGAAAACAATTCAAGGAAGATTTCAAGCAATTCGTTGGAGACAACGGCTATGATGAAATTTTCAGCGATTTCTATAACAATTTGATAATTGACCACTGTTATAAAAAAGAAGATGTGGTAGAAGGCATACCAAACAGACACGGAATCGCACACAGTTGGTATCCTAAATATCCAAACAAAAAAGCTTCGTTAAATGCGATTCTGCTAACAGATTTTATAATAGATTTAAAACCAAAAGTGTAATTTATGAGTTATCAAAAAGTCGATGTATTGGAGGGACGAGTTTTGGAAAATGCACCCTCTTGGATTTTCGTGTGATATGTATTAATCATAATTTTATTCTTCAGAAAAAGCGGTCAAAATAGATACAATCTGTTTTGACCGCATTTTTATGCGGTTTTTGAGCATTTTTGAAAAATTTGATTCGACTAAAAAACAGTAGATGCCACCACCGTTTGCACAGGACTTGAACGGGAGACACCTTAAAAACAGGGCGTTTTTCAATGATTTTGCGAAAGGTCAACAGAGAAGAAAAAACACGAAATTCAAATCGTGTACAATATGGATGCCATCCTACTTGTTCTTGGATGCAAACAAGAGTCAATACAACTATACATTACAAAGCAGACAGCAGACGCCCGATAATAAGATTTAAAAAAACAATAATAATTATATATATTTCCCTAAAATAGCTGAATTTTGGGGAAAAGCATTTGATACATAACCGAGTTAAAGCAATGGGGTTAATAGTCGCGCGGCTATGCTTCTATATAACACTGATTGCTGCATTTTGAAATTATAGAAAATTATTTAAAGGCACAAATACAATTCAATAAATAATACTATTGTTGTTGAATTGTCAGAGGGGTTGTGGTATAATAGCAGACAATAATAATATAAGATGAAATCAGTATAATTAAAATTACATAGGGGAGTGTATAATGTGAAACATAAAATTATTGAAACAAATATAGAAAGATTGCGCGATCCGTTTGTTATTACAGAAAACGGAACGCATTATATGTATGGAACAGGCTGGGTTTGCTATAAAAGTAGCGATAGCCTTGAACATTGGACAAGAGTAGAAAAGGAATTAGTTGTAGTACCAAGTGACTGTGATGGTGATAAATGGGCGCCGGAGGTACATAAATACAATGGAAAGTATTATATGTTTACTACATATCGCTCTTTAAAGACAAAACGCCGTGGATGTACAATTTTGCAATCTGATTCTCCGGAAGGGCCGTTTGTTGAAATTACAAACGGCCATATAACACCTGTTGAATGGGACTCCATTGACGGTACATTTTATGTGGATGAGGAAAATCAGCCGTGGATGGTATTTGTTCACGAGTGGGTATCAACAGATGATAATGTGGGAAGAATGGCTGCAGCAAAATTGTCTGAAGATTTAACACATTTCATTTCAGAACCGATAGAGTTATTCAGGGCAGATACTCCTGCCTGGGCAAAAGGTGACATTACCGATGGCTGTTTTATGTATAAAACACAGGATAATCAGCTTCTGATGTTATGGTCAAATTTTGATGAATATGGATATTGTGTAGCAATTGCGAGAAGTAAAAACGGAAAAATTGACGGAGAATGGGTGCATGACGAGAAGCTATTGTTCTCAAAAGAAACTTTTGGACAATATGACGGAGGACACGGTATGATATTTACAGATATTGACGGACAGAGGTATTTATCAATACATTCGCCTAATAGTCCGGCAGATGACAGAATGGAAAAACCTGTGATTATACCTGTATTCGAGGAATGCGGAACGATTGTAATATAGTGTCATTCAAATTTTTATGATTATTTTATCAAAAAATGTGGGATCTATTTCGTACACGAAAGCCACGTCGCGGCGAGCCTTTTGGTTCGCCGTGTTTTTTTGTGCAAAAACACGGCTTCACTTTATCGGCTGCCGCTCCTTTTTCGCAAAAGGTCACGTTCGCGTCGGCTATTCGCTTGCAAGCGCGCTCATAACGCCTTTGGCTCACTACCAACCTTTTGCGAGTGTGCGCCTGCGGCACAGGGTATCTATATTGTCCTATTTTTATACGTTTTTTGAGCATTTTTGCAAAAATCCGAGTGAGAAGTAAACAGTAGATGCACCTACCGGTTTGACCGGACTTGAACCGGAGACACCGGTATAAATCCTATAAAAACTCGAATTAACTGCATAATAGATGCAAGGTGGAATATATAGTATATGAACCCTAACACAATTTAATATTGATAATTGAAGGCGATAGTTTCAAAAGAAATTATCGTCTTTTTTTGTTAGCATTTGATTTCTGTATTCGTTTGGAGTCATATCGGTTGCTTTTTTAAATACGCGGCAAAAATACTGAGCAGTTAAAAAACCACATTGCAATGCACATTCATTTAAATTTAAAAAATCATAGCAGAGAAGCTGTTTTGCTTTTTTTATCCGCACTGAGATGAGGTATTGAACAGGCGATAAATTATATTTTTGTCCGAAAAGCTTTCGGAAATAAACCTCGCTCATTCCGGCCTGCTTTGCAAGCACCGAGATACTAAGCGTTTTATCTGAAAAATGTGTATCGATATACTCTTTTGCTTTGAAAATTCTGCTTTCCACCGAATGATTCAGATAACATTTTTCAGCAGTTGACAAAATCAATCCGTAAATATCATATATTAAAGACATACATTTTGAAAAGGATGTTTTTGAAAACATATTGTAGGAATTTACAAGCTTTATAAAGCGATTTTCTGCATCGGAGCGAGAGTGTGAAAAAAGTCTGTAAATTTGAGTCCTTCTATGATAGAATATAAATAATATCATAGGAGGAATTTTTATGGCAAGACGCAGACGAGAAAGAATGAGTGAAGGTAAAAAGAATATCATAGCCGGACTGATTCAGGAGTATAACATCAAGAGTGCAGAAGATATTCAAGAGGCGTTAAAAGACCTGTTGGGCGGCGGTACTCTGTCATCGGCATCGGGAAAGTATGACACGGAATTGTATAACGCTGGGCGGAGGCAAATACATATTGTTCAATGATGCAATTTTCCATTGCGACGTGGTGCGTGCTTAGCGAAAATGAGTGCAGTGTGATAAGACACGCATGGTAAAATTGCCGCAAGGTGATTGGTATGACAATTGCGGAGTTGGATACCCGGGCGGAACAATTGTGGAAGTATCTGCACCGCCGGGAAGTGTGCCGGTTTGCACCAAAAAATATAAAAATTGATAAAATAATTGATATGCACCTCGAAAAGTGTCTGACTTTTGGGGTGCATATCCATACATAGCGGGGAAATTTTTAAAGCTTGTCCCAAAAATCACGCATATCGGGGTAAAGCTCGGAATGAAACTCCATTTTTTCTTTACTGATGGGGTGCACAAGCTCAAGATAGCACGAGTGGAGCGCCTGTCGGTCAAACAAGCTGTGGTTTTCCTCGCCGTATAGCCAGTCGCCCAAAAGCGGACAGCCTATATGGCTCATATGTACCCGTATCTGATGCGTTCTCCCTGTTTCAAGCTCCAGTGAAACAAGTGAATAACCGCCTTTTGTTTCTATCGCCTTGTAATGTGTGACGGCACGCTGTCCGTCCTCAGCTACGCATCTTTTTATAAAGCTTTCCCGTTTTATCGGCTCGCATATCGTGCCATTACCCGTAAGCGTGCCGCATACTATTGCGGCGTATCTGCGCTTAAGCGTATGAGTTTTTATCGCATCGCACAAAAGCGCATGGGAATAGCTGTTCTTTGCAATGCACATAACGCCTGAGGTGTCCTTGTCAAGCCTGTTTACCGCACGGAAAACGTGTTCCTCGCCTTTCTCATGCCAATAATACATCAGTGCATTTGCAAGCGTGTTATCAATATTGCCGGGGGAGGGATGAGTCGGCATATGCGGCGGCTTGTTCACTATTATTATGTCCTCGTCCTCGTAAATCACCTCAAAATCAAGCTTTACGGGGATAATATTCTCCGACTGCTCATCATAAATCGAAATTTTAAGCATATCGCCGTTATGTAGTTTATGAGTTACAAATTTTCTCTCTTCGTTTACCGTTATTCCGTCCTCATACATTTTCAGGTTTTTTATAAGCGTGCCTGACATTATGCATCGGTTGGTGAGAAAATCCTTTATTGTTCTGCCGTCATCGGCAGAACTTATTTTGTATTCCAGTATGCGTTTCATTAAAACCTCCGTTCGGGCAAAATAAAAGACCGCTTTTCCCTCTGTGCGGTCTTTTATTCCGTTGTCCGGGACAACGTATTTCATAGTACCGAAATGCAAAAATTGAGCATTTCGGGAGCAGGCAGTTTAATCAACCGACTCAATCAGCGCATAGCGTCCGTCTTTGCGCTTATATACTACATTCATTTCATTAGTCGTTATATTCTTGAATACAAAGAATGTATGACCGAGCAAATTCATTTGCAATACGGCTTCCTCCGCCGACATCGGCTTTATGTGGAAACGCTTTACCTTTACAATATCAAAGTGATCCGTGTCCTCGCCGCCGGTGTATTCCTCACCGCTTATCAGCTTGTCGCTCAAAGCCGCATCTTTGCGGATTTTCTTTGCAAGGCGTGTTTTATTCTTACGTATCTGACGTTCGATAACGTCTACAATGTTGTCTATTGCCGCAAGAATGTCTTTGTCCGATTCCTCCGCACGATATATCATACCTCCGGCATATATCGTCGCTTCAATGTAATCGTTATCCTTGATCGTTCCGAGAACAACTCTTGCTTCCGACTCATCTTTAAAGAATTTGTCAAGCTTGCCGAGCTTCTTCTCAACATAATCCCTTACCTTGTCCGTCAAGTCAAACTTTCTCGCAATAATTGTAAACTTCATACAATCAACCCCTTGCTGTGTGTATTTTTCGGCAGAATAATTTCTGCTTTGTTATATGTATACCACACTTTTGCAAAAGTTAAACATCTTTTTTTTTCAAAGCGTCAAAAAACATTTCATAATAATCGTCCCAGCCGTCTGGTTCCTCACGTCCGCCGCCGTTTACGCTCCGAAGCATTTCATCGCAGAACTCACGCCCCATAGTTGCAAGCCCGTAAAGCGTAATCTTGTAGCCGAGCTTACCGCACAAATCGCAGAAAGCTTTCATCGGGTCTTTTTCGGTGCGTGTTTTAAGGAGTTTTTCACGAAGAGCAGGGTCTTTTTGCGCATTTTGCTGCAGGCGCATCAATTCTTCATATTCCATAATAATTACCGCTTTCTTTTGGATATATTTATATTATACATCTGTTGACCTGATAAGTCAATAATGGTATAATAACACATAAGTAACAGATTTTTAAACTTGCCGTAATTTTTCGGCGGAACGGAGCTTAAGATGATATATATACTGATTGTTTGTATGGCGGCACTGCTTTTTGCATTGGTTCGGCGCACAAATATACTTGCGGATAAAACTTCCGAAACAAATCCGCTCTGCCTTGCGGCGGTTATGGGTGCGTTTTCGGTTGTTTATCTGATTGCCTCTGCGGCGTACTTGGGACATAAAACCGATATGAGCTGTTTTTCGGCGTGGTCGGATATGATATTCAAGGACGGAATAAGGAATTTTTACACCTCTGACGCATTTCACGATTATCCGCCCGGCTATATGTATGTGCTGTATTTTATCGGTGCGCTGAAATCCCTTTTCGGCATTTCGGGAACGGCAGAAACGGTGCTTTTGAAAATTCCGTCGCTTGCGTTCAATCTCGGATCGGGATATATCATATATAAAATCGCAAAAAAGAATTTCGGCGAAAAAGCGTCCGTGTGGCTGTGCGCCCTTTATCTTTTTAATCCTGCCGTTATAACAAACGGTGCACTGTGGGGACAGGTGGACGCCGTATATACGTTTACGGTTATGTGTATGATATATCTTATAACTCAAAAACGAATGATAAGCTCATATTTTATGTTTGCGCTGTGCATACTTATAAAACCGCAGTCGCTTATATTTACTCCCGTGCTTATACTGGGAATTGCCGAAAATCTGTTTATAAATAATTTTGATATAAAAAATATAGTAAAAAATCTTCTGTGCGGACTGGGCGCAATTCTTGCGCTTGTGCTGGCGTCGGCGCCTTTCGGACTTAAAAATGTGACGGCGCAGTATGTAACCACGATTGCGGATCAGTACCCGTATTTTACCATAAACGCCTTTAATCTCTGGGGTGCGCTCGGTATGAACTGGAAAGAGCTTACGACGGCAGGCTCGGCTGTCGGATATGTTTTCATAGCGCTGATTGTTTTATACTCGGCGTACGTTTTCCTAAAAAGCAAAAACAGCTCAAAGTATTGGTACACAGCAGCACTTTTAGCGTTTCTGACGTATATGCTGTCGGTTAAAATGCACGACAGATACTCGTTCCCGGCAATGCTCCTTATGCTTGCGGCGTTTGCGGTGAATAAAGATATTAAAACATATCTGCTGTATGCATTGTTGTCGATAACGCACTTCTTTAACGAGGCGTGGATTTTATTCATATATGATACAGACCCGACAAAATATTTCCAAAGTCCTGTTTTCATAGCCGCATCGGCGGTAAATATAATGATTGCGCTGTATATGATATATACGGCTTACAGCGTTTATGTTAAAAACAGAATTGAAAACCAACCGATACCTGCCAAAAAAGAAGTAAAAAGAACGGTCGGCAGGCGGTATAAATTCAGATTAAGCGAAAAAGCGGTCAAAATAACAAAACTCGATATAATCGCAATGCTTGTGATAACTGCCGTTTACGGCGGAATTGCCCTGTACGATCTGGGCGATATGAAAGCGCCCGAAACGGAAACGATGATAACCGCCTCGCCCGTAACGATTGATTTGGGAGCGGATACGGAGATTTCAAAGCTAAGGTATTTCCTCGGCGCATACAATCTTGACGAAACACGTGAATTCGGAATAGATTACATTTCCGCAGACGGCGAAAACGTAAAGACCGATACGGTAAGCGAGGGTGCGGTGTTTTACTGGAACGAAAGCGAGGCTGATGTGACGGCGCGCTATATCACGCTTTGGACAGATGCGGAAAACTTAAGCATAAAGGAAATGGGCGTGATAGGGGCTGACGGCACGTATGTGACGCCGCAAAATGCCGCCGATAACAGCATAGCGGCAATGTTTGATGAGCAGACGCTTATTCCCGAACGTGCGACATTCAGGAACGGAACGTATTTTGACGAAATATATCACGCACGGACGGCGTATGAATTTATACATCACAGTCAAATATACGAATGGACGCATCCTCCGCTCGGCAAGCTGATTATTGCTTTGGGTATTATGATTTTCGGAATGTGCCCGTTCGGGTGGAGAATTGCAGGAACGGTTGTCGGAATAATTATGGTTCCCGTAATATATCTGTTTGCAAAACGGTTTTTCAAGCGTTCGTGGCTTGCGGCGGTAACGTGTATTCTGTTTGCGTTTGATTTTATGCATTTTGCGCAGACGAGGATTGCGACCATAGATGTGTACGTCACGTTCTTTATAATATTGATGTACTATTTTATGTATCGTTATACGCAAATGAGCTTTTACGATACTCCGCTCAAAAAGACGCTTGCTCCGCTTGCGCTGTGCGGGATATCTATGGGATTGGGCATTGCGAGCAAATGGACGGGCGTTTATGCCGGAGCGGGACTGGCGGTCATATTCTTCTGCGTGCTTATACGCAGATATAACGAATACCGCTATGCTTTAACCGACCCGACGGGCGAAACAAACGGAATAAGTCATGGAGATGTTATAAAAAACTTTAAACCATATGCGGTAAAAACAATAGTGTGGTGCTGTATATTCTTTGTTGCGGTTCCGATAGTGATATACTACCTTTCATATATCCCGTATATGATGACTCCGAGCGGAAACGGACTTAAAACAGTTACGGAAAATATGCGGTCAATGTACACGTATCATTCAAAAACCGTTCTCGGCTCAACGCATCCGTATTCTTCGCTGTGGTATCAGTGGCCCGTAATGTACCGACCTATATGGTACTATTCGGGAACGGTTTCGGACGGCTTAAAAGAGGGAATAAGCTCGTTCGGCAATCCTGCCGTATGGTGGACGGGAATTGCGGCGTTTGCGTATATGGTATACCGTGCCGTGCTTAAAAGGGATAAAAATGCGGTATTTCTCATTATTGCATACCTTGCACAGCTTGTGCCGTGGATACCCGTTTCAAGGCTCACGTTCATATACCACTATTTCCCGAGTGTACCGTTTGTAGCTCTGATGATAGGATATTCGCTGTGTGCATTTTACGCAGAAGCCGTAACGGAGCAGGGTAAAAAGACGGTTATGTATTCGTCGTTTGCATATGCGGCACTGGCTGTTGTATTGTTTATAATGTTCTATCCCGTGCTTTCGGGTCACGCCTGCACGCCGGAATATGTATCGCATTGGCTCAGATGGTTCCCGACATGGGCGCTGCTGTGAATTTATTGACAATATATTTTGCCGCAAAGACGGGATTTTTATAAAATTCAATAAAATTAGCAAAATTTATTGATAAATTTGTAACGCTGTGATATAATGATTATGATTACGGAGAAGTATATCTTATGGAAATTACGTATGAAAACGGCAATGCCGTACTGAAGAAACCCGACAGCTTTAATATTTCGCATATATTTGACTGCGGACAGTGCTTCAGATTTAACAAAACGGACGATAATGCGTATATAGGCACTGCGTTCGGCAAAACATTGAAAATATCCGAAAATGACGGCGATGTAACTCTTTATTGCACAAGCCGTGAGGATTTTGAAAATATCTGGTACGATTTTTTCGATCTCGGCACGGACTATGCACAAATAAAGCGCACGCTTTCATCTGATGAAGTGATGTCGCAAGCGGTAAAATGCGGTGACGGCATACGTATACTGAAGCAGGATTTGTGGGAAAGCGTTGTTTCGTTTATAATATCGCAAAGCAACAATATCCCGAGAATAAAGGGAATTATCGAACGCCTTTGCGAAAACTTCGGCGATAAAATAAGCTATATGGGCAATACGTATTATTCTTTCCCGACGTATGATACATTGTCGAAGCTGTCGTTGGAGGATTTATCCGTAATCCGTGCGGGGTTCAGAGATAAATATATTTTAAATGCCGCAAAAATGTTTGCCTCGGGAGAGCTTAGCGAAAAAGAGCTTCGTGCGCTTTCGGCGCAGGACGCAAAAAATGCGCTTATGCAGGTTAAAGGAATAGGGAATAAGGTAAGCGACTGTATTCTCCTGTTCGGACTTTCGCATACGGAGGCGTTTCCTGTGGACGTATGGATAAAGCGCATAACCGAGTATTGCTGGTTTGAGTCGGAGCAGTCCGTAAAAACCATAGGCGATTTTGCAAAAAAGAAATTCGGCGCTTTGGGTGGATATGCACAGCAGTATTTGTTCTTTTATGCAAGGGAAAACAAAATCGGGGTGTAAAAGCTTATGTTGATTGATTATAAAACCTCCGCCGCATACATTTGTCCCATATGCTCAAAGGTTACGGCGAGAAATATAAATATATTTGATTTTTCCGGCAGAAGAACCGAGTTTCGCTGTTCCTCCGAACGTTGCGGAACAAAATGCGTGTCCGTGAGGAAGAAAAAATCAAATTATATATTCGATATAGAATGTCCCGTATGCGGTGAAACACATTCGTTTTCAATATCATGCGACGGATTTTGGGAAAAGGAGTTTATGACTTTTCTGTGCCCTGCGTCGGGCGTGGAGATTTTCTTTAAGGGAAATATGGAGGATATTCATAAGACGATTGACGGTATAGCGGAAAGAAACGAAATATCTGACGGCAAAGACAGTATCCTTTACGATATGATAGAGGAGATTTATATGCTCGGTGCGGAACACGCAATTTCGTGTACCTGCGGCAACGAGCAGATAGAAGTATCCGTGCTTGACGGCGCAATCGCACTTGTATGCAAGCGCTGCGGTGCGGCAAAGATTATCGACGTAAACGCAAAGAATTACAAAAAGCTTTGCGAAACGGACGGGATAATCATTAACAAAGGTAAATAATTTAATATTATTTAATTTATTCTTAGGAGGAATTTAAAATGTTAGTTTCAGCAACAGAAATGTTAAATAAGGCAGCTGCCGGCAAATATGCGGTAGGTCAGTTTAACATCAACAACCTTGAATGGACAAAATCCATTCTTCAGACAGCACAGGAAAATAACTCACCTGTTATTCTCGGTGTGTCGGAGGGTGCAGGCAAGTATATGACAGGCTTTAAGACTGTTTCGGCTATGGTTAAGGCTATGGACGAAGAAATGGGAATAACGGTCCCCGTTGCGCTTCATCTTGACCACGGCACATATGAAGGCTGCTATAAATGTATCAAAGCAGGATTTACGTCAATAATGTTTGACGGCTCGCATTTCCCGATTGAGGAAAATGTTGAAAAGACAAAGGAGCTTGTTGCGGTTGCTCACGGTATGGGTATGTCGATAGAGGCTGAAGTCGGCTCAATCGGCGGCGAAGAAGACGGCGTTATAGGCGCAGGCGAAGTTGCAGACCCGAACGAATGTAAGAAGATTGCCGATCTTGGCGTTGATTTCCTCGCTGCAGGTATCGGAAATATCCACGGCAAGTATCCGTCAAACTGGAAAGGTCTTGACTTTGACGCACTTGCAAAGATAAAGGAACTTACAGGTAATTTACCGCTCGTTCTTCACGGCGGTACGGGAATACCGGCTGATATGATTAAGAAAGCAATTTCTCTCGGCGTTGCAAAAATCAACGTAAACACAGAGTGCCAGCTTTACTTCCAGGAGGCTACAAGAAAGTATATCGAAGCAGGCAAAGACCTTGAAGGCAAGGGCTTTGACCCGAGAAAGCTTTTGGCTCCGGGCGCAGAGGCAATAAAGACTATCGTAAAAGAAAAGATGGAATTGTTCGGCTCAATCGACAAAGCCTGAATAATGTAATTATTAAACACCCCTTGTCATATAATTTGACAAGGGGTGTTTTTATGCTAAAAAATTTACTTATATGCGCCGTTGTTGCGGCGGCTGCGGCTCTTATTCCCGTGCTGGGCGGATTGTACGCCGTGCCGGCGTCAAATACCGATACGGGTGTGGAGCTTCCGATACTGATGTATCACAGCGTGCTTAAAAACAGCGAGCTGTCGGGGAAATATATCGTCACGCCAAAAACGCTCGAGGAGGATATTGAGTATCTTGAAAAGAACGGGTATACGACCGTTTCCATGCAGTCGGTTATAGATTATGTGGATAATGATGCGCCGCTCCCCGAAAAACCCGTTATGCTAACCTTTGACGACGGCAGTTACAATAATTACGAATACGTTCTGCCGATCCTTGAAAAGCATAATGCGCACGGGATTTTCTGCGTGGTCGGCAAGTACACGGACGATTATACGAGTATGAACGAGGCAAATACCGCTTACGGGTATATGCGTTGGATAGAGGTTTACAATATGAGCGTAAACGAGCATACGGAGCTTGCAAATCATTCGTATAATTTTCATAAATACGGCGGCGGCAGAAATGGGAGCAAAAAACGTCCCGGCGAGAGCAGTGCTGAGTATAAGGAGTTGTTCCGTGCGGATACCGAAAAAGTGCAGAAAGGCTTTAAGGCAAATTCCGTCACTCCGCCCGTTATATATGCGTATCCGTTCGGAGCATATTCAAAGGAAAGCCTTGATGTGCTTAAAAGTATGGGGTTTCGTGCAACGCTTACCTGTAACGAGGGCGTTAATATTATAACGCATAATCCTGAATGTCTGTATCTTTTAAAGCGCAATAACCGCCCGAGCGGAGTAAGCTCGGAGCAGTTTTTGAGTAAATTAATAAATAAAGAATAGCTACTGCTTTATTCCCGTGCGGGGTGAACAGCCGTATTCCGCAATATATGCTCTGTAAAACGAGGAATACGAGCTGAAGCCTGCCGCTATGGCGGCATCGCCTATGCTGTGACCGCTTTTTGAAAGCTCGTTTACTAGCGTTATCCGCTTGCGTGTTATGTATTGGTACACCGTAAGCCCGGTCACTTTTTTAAACGATCGGCACAGATGATATTTTGATATAAAAAACATTTTTTCCAGATCATTGAGCGAAAAGTTTTCGGTGTAATTTGAATTTATATATTCTATAATGTTTCCGAGCTGAGAATTTGTTTTGTCCGCATCGGAAAAGTTCATATTTTTATTAATCAGATATAATATTTCAATAATAACTCCGCAGACCACGGGTGTGGAAATATCCGAAAAATTATCGGAAAATTTTCTGAGCCGTTCAAATGCGCCGTAAATTCCGCTCGATACCACAACGTCTGCGCTTATTTTGTTTCCCGTACCGTAATTCAAAAACTGATGCTCGTATTCAATGCAGTTATGCTCGGTAAAAAATTGCGGCGATACGTTTATAACAGTACGCCTGTACGGCTTGTCGCTGTTGTGGAACACGCGGTGCATCTCGTTTTTTCTTATAACTATAATATCCTGAGGATTAAGGCTGTAGGTGTTTCCCTCAACAATGTATTTTGCGTCCCCCGAAAGGAACATATATATTTCATAGTCATCATGCGTGTGCAGAAAAAAGTTTTCGTTCGACGGATTTCGGCTCACGGTTTCTTTTGCAATAAAGTGTAATTCGTCCATAATTTTCACCTCACGTTTATTTTAACACCAATGCGCAAGATTTGCAATGTTTACAGCAATATTTGTGTAGTTTTGTTTTACATTTTGTGTTATTATGAAGTCAGAAAGGAGAGATTTTATGAAATACGATAAAATCAGCGGATTTTCGGACGAAATATCGGACGATATAAAAACTCAGTTTGAGGTTTTAAATAAACTCGGAATAAAATATTTTGAAGTAAGAGGCGTAAACGGAAAGAATATTTCGGAGCTTGGCGAAGATGAGGTTAAATCGCTCAAAGCCGAAATGGACAAGTACGGCATACAGGTTTCGTCTGTCGGCTCGCCGATAGGTAAAATAAAGCTTACAGATGATTTTGACGAGCATTTTGAGATGTTTAAAAATGTTGTAAAAACGGCAAAAACTCTCGGTACAAAATACATAAGAATGTTCAGCTTTTATCATGACGGCGGCGAATGGAGCGCAAGCGAGCGCGAAGCCGTTCTTGAAAGACTGCGCAAAATGATTGCGTATGCAAAGGAGGAGGGCGTTGTTCTGCTCCATGAGAACGAAAAGGAGATTTACGGCGACATAGCAGAGCGCTGTCTTGATCTTATGCAGGAACTGTACTGCGATAATTTCAAGGCGGTATTTGACCCGGCAAATTTTGTTCAGTGCGGGCAGGATACAAAAGAATCATACGATATGCTCGGAAAATATATAGAATATATGCATATAAAGGACGCAAAATTTGCGGACGGTACAGTTACCCCGTCGGGATACGGCGACGGAAATGTAGAATATATTCTTAAAAAAGTCTTTGACGGCGGTTATGACGGATTTTTGAGCTTAGAGCCGCATCTCGGTAATTTCACAGGCTTTGCGGCACTTGAGAATAACGATGTAGCCAAGGATTTGCCGTCGGGCGGAGAAGGTACGTTTACATTGGCGTTTAACGCATTAAATAAAATTTTGAAAAGGATTTGAGAAAAATGGAAAAAGTAAAAGTAGGTATTATCGGCTGCGGTAATATGGGATCGGAGCATGCGAAAAAGCTGACGGCGGGAATGGTTCCCGATATGGAGCTTGTTGCGGTGTGCGATATTGAACAGGAAAGACGTGACGCAATGCACGGGCTGTATCCGGCGTTAAAGGTGTTTGACAAGGCGGAGGACCTTATGGACAGCGGTTTGTGCGATGCGGTTATAATAGCCGTTCCGCATTACAGCCACCCTCCGATGGTTATATATGCACTCGAACACGGACTTAACGTTATGAGCGAAAAGCCTGCCGGTGTTTACACCAAGCAGGTCAAGGAAATGAACGAAGCCGCAAAAAAATCGGATAAGATTTTTGCGATAATGTTCAATCAGCGTACAAATCCCGTATACATAAAATTGCGTGAAATGATACAGCGCGGCGATCTCGGACACATAAAGAGAATTACGTGGATAATCACCAACTGGTACAGAACTCAGGCATATCATGACAGCAGTTCATGGCGTTCAACCTGGAAAGGCGAGGGTGGCGGTACGCTTATAAACCAAAATCCGCATCAGCTTGACCTGTGGCAGTGGATGTTCGGTATGCCTGATAGGATATATGCAAAGGCGTCGTTCGGAAAGTATTATAACATCGAGGTTGAGGACGATGTTATGGCATATTTTGAATATGATAACGGCACAACGGGCGAGTATATTACATCAACCGGCGAAGCACCCGGAACAAACCGCCTTGAAATCGCCTGCGATATGGGTAAGATAGTTATTGAAGACAATAAAATGACGTTCTACAGAAACATTATATCGGAGCGTGAATTTAATAAAAACAACACAAGTCCGTTCGGTATGCCCGAATGTTGGGAGTGTAATGTTCCGGCTGATTTCTCGGGCGGAGAACAGCACGTCGGCGTGCTGAAGCATTTTGCCGATGCAATCCTTAACGGCGGCGAGCTTACCGCAAAAGGCGAGGAGGGCTTAAATTCGCTTACGATTTCAAATGCAATCCACCTAAGCGCATGGACGGGCGAAACAATTGACGTTAAGAACTTCCCCGACGATAAGTATTACGAACTTTTACAGGAAAAAATAAAAAATTCAAAGGTGGTGAAGAATGTGCGTCATGTCACGGTAGACATATCAAACACGCACTAAAGGTTATGGATAAAAGAATAGGGGCACAGTATTATACAATACGTGATTATATAGGAACAATAAAGGATTTTGAGGCGTCGTGCAAAAAAATATCCGATATAGGATACAAGGCGGTGCAGATTTCGGGAACACCGCTTGCGGCGTCGGATATGCGCAAGGTGCTTGATGAGTACGGACTTGAGGTTTACACTACTCACAGAGCATTTGAGGATTTTATAAAAAATCCCGAGGAAATTATGGAATATAACAGAATTCTCGGCAGCGATTTGTGTGGTGTAGGCTCAATGCCGGGCGAATACCGCAAAACCGCAGATGACTTAAGCAGATTTATCGAGCAGGCAAACCGCATTTGTGGACTGTTCAAAAAAGAAAATATGTTTTTCGGTTATCATAACCATGATTTTGAGTTTTCAAAGGTGGACGGTAAATTAATTTTCGACCGACTTGCGGACGAAACCGACCCGGAAACATTTAATTTCATTTTTGATACGTATTGGTGTCAGGCAGGCGGAAAAAATCCCGCAAAGACTATAGAAAAGCTCGGAAAACGTGCCATGGCTCTGCACTTTAAGGATTATGCCGTGTGCCAAGACGATGTATGCAGTAAGCCACAGATGGCGGAAATAGGCGAGGGAAATCTCGACTGGGACGATATTATTTCCGCAGCCGAAAAAGCAGGCTCACGCTGGGCGCTTGTGGAACAGGATATTTGCAGTGGCGATCCGTTTGACTCGCTTAAAATGAGTTATGATTATCTTTCAGCGAAAGGATTTTTCTGATATGAAAAACATATGCATTGCAGGATACGGCGTCATAGGTCCTATCCATGCCGACGCAATCGAAAAAACTAAAAATGCAAAATTGTATGCCGTGTGCGACATAGACGGTGCTCGGCTCGATGCGTGCCGCGGTGAATATGATGTTAAAACATTTGCGGATTTTAATGATGTTCTCAATTGCAAAGAAATTGATGCGGTGCATATATGCACGCCGCATTATCTGCATTTTGATATGATAAAGAGTGCGCTTGAACACGGGAAAACGGTTGTTGCCGAAAAGCCTGTTGTAATGAAAAAGGAGCAGTTTTCGGAGCTTTTAAAGCTGAAAAATTCGGACAAAGTGTGCGTTGTGTTTCAGAACAGATTAAATTCGTCGGTCTTACGGCTGAAAAAGATTATAGAAGAAAAAAAATACGGCAAAATAAAAGCCGTAAAGGCAATACTCACATGGCACAGAACGAAGGAGTATTACCAAAGCGGTGCCTGGCGCGGCAAATGGGACACGGAGGGCGGCGGCGTTTTGATAAATCAAGCGGTGCATACGCTTGATTTGATGTCATACCTTGTCGGGGATATATCTGCCGTAAGCGCCGTTATGCATAATTTTTCCCTTTCCGATACAATCGAAACGGAGGACTCCGTAATGGCATATGTTGAATACAAGAGCGGTATAAGCGGAATGTTTTTTGCAACCAATGCATATTCAAAAAACAGCGCCCCCGAAGTCGAAATTGTCTTTGAGGACGGCGTGGTATGCTATCGTGACGGCAGATTGTTTGAAAACGGCGAACCCGTTGAAAAGGACGAACTGCTGAAAGGCGAAAAAGCATACTGGGGTACGGGGCACAGAACGCTTATATCCGATTTTTATGACAACGGCAAATTCTTTGCGCCAAAAGACGTGAAGAATACAATGGAAACGCTGTTTGCCGTTTACGAAAGTGCAAAAAACGGCGGCAGACGTGTTGAAATACAGGAGGAAACATAATGAAAATGACTTTCAGATGGTACGGTGAGGACGATCCCGTTACCCTTGAAAAAATCAGACAGATACCGGGTGTAACGGGCATTGTGTCCGCGGTGTATGACATACCGGTAGGCGAGGAGTGGCCCTTAGAGCGAATAGAAAAGCTGAAAAAAACGGTTGAGGATGCAGGACTGGAGCTTTCCGTAATAGAGAGCGTTCCCGTACATGAGGATATTAAAATGGGTTGCGGCGACCGTGACAGGTATATCGAAAATTATTGCAAAACGCTCAGAAATCTTGCAAAAGCAGGTATTGACTGCGTGTGCTATAACTTTATGCCCGTGTTTGACTGGACACGCTCCGACCTGGCACACAAGCTTGCGGACGGCTCAAATGCACTTGCGTATGATAATGATACCGTGCTTAAAATGGATCCCGTGAACGGCGAGCTTTCGCTACCCGGCTGGGACTCAAGCTATACAAAAGAGGATATGCGTGAGCTGTTGGAACGTTACAGCCATATTTCGGAGGAGGATTTGTGGGATAATCTGAAATACTTCATTGACCGAGTTATAAAAACCGCCGAGGAGGTAAAAGTCAAAATGGCAATACACCCCGATGATCCGCCCTGGAGCATATTCGGACTGCCGAGAATTATAACAAATAAAAAGAATATCGAGCGTTTTCTTAAGTTGTACGACAGTCCCTATAACGGACTCACTCTTTGCAGCGGCTCGCTCGGCGTTGATCCCGATAACGATATTATAGATATGATACATACCTTTGCGGACAGAATACATTTTGCGCACATACGAAACATAAAAATAACAGGCAAAAAATGCTTTGAAGAATCCGCTCACCTTACCGAAAGCGGTTCGCTCGATATTTACGGCATAGTAAAAGCCTACTGTGACGAAAACTTCGACGGTTATATCCGTCCCGATCACGGCAGAATGATCTGGGACGAAACCGGCAAGCCCGGTTACGGTTTATTTGACCGTGCCCTTGGAGCAGTATATATTAACGGATTATACGAAGCTTGCAAAAAGTCGGTCGGGTAAAATTGCTCATCTCACACGTTTGCTAAAGGGACGATGAAGGCATCGTCCCCTACAAATGCGGTGCTTGATTGAATGCATAGTGTAATAATTTTCCCACAGACGTGACCAGTTAAACTCGTACATCTCATATGTTTGCGAAAGGGACGATGAGGGCATCGTCCCATACAAGTGCGGATAAACAGTGCAACAATTTTTTGCAATCGGGCGGTTAAAGTTGCTTATTTTATATGTTTGCGAAACGGAACGATATATCGAATACAATCGGGTGTAAGGGGCGATGCCCACATCGCCCCACAGGTAAACATATTTAAAATTTTGCAGACACACAGCAGGGGTCGATGCTCTCATCGAGCCGACATAAAATTCTACAAACAATTAAGAAAGGGAACAAAACAATGAAATTACCTTTTGACATTAATCTCAGCGAAAAAACAGCAGTTGTAACGGGTGGCGGCGGCATATTATGCAGCAGCTTTGCCGAAGCGATTGCGCAGTGCGGCGCATCGGTTGCCGTACTTGATTTAAACGAAGATGCGGCAAAAACAGTTGCCGATAAAATTGTTAAAAACGGCGGAAAGGCTATCGGCGTTAAGTGCAACGTGCTTGACAAAGCAAGCCTTGAAGCGGCTAAAAAGATTGTAAACGATACATTCGGCAGTGTTGACATATTATTAAACGGTGCGGGCGGAAACAATCCGAAAGGCACAACAAGCCATGATTACTATGACCCTGCCGACGAAACGGCGGAGGGTGTAAAGACGTTTTTCGACCTTGACCCCGACGGCGTAAAGTTCGTATTTGAGCTGAACTTTTTGGGAACGCTTTTGCCGACACAGGTTTTTGCGCATGATTTAATGGGCAAGAAAGACGCTGTTATAATAAACATATCGTCAATGAATGCTTTTTGCCCGCTCACAAGAATACCGGCATACAGCGGAGCAAAAGCCGCCGTATCCAACTTCACGCAGTGGCTTGCAGTGCATTTTGCAAAAGCAGGAATACGTGTAAACGCCATTGCACCTGGATTTTTCCTCACAAATCAGAACAGAGGACTTCTGCTTGATGAAAACGGCGGATATACGGAGCGTTCCAAAAAGATTTTGTCGCAGACGCCTATGGGACGTTTCGGAACTCCCGATGAGCTTACGGGAACGCTTTTGTGGCTATTATGCAATGAGGCGTCGGGATTTGTAAACGGAACGGTAATACCCGTGGACGGCGGATTTTCGGCATACAGCGGAGTATAAAGGAGAATTGCGATGAGCTTTATAAACGACGATTTTATGCTTAAAAACGAAACCGCAAAGCGGCTGTATCACAGCTACGCAAAGGATATGCCGATAATCGACTATCACTGCCATCTGTCACCGCAGATGATTGCGGAGAATTACAAATTCAAAAACGCATACGATTTATTCCTCGGCGGAGACCATTACAAATGGCGTTTGATGCGCTCATACGGAATTGACGAGGAGTTTATAACGGGCAATGCCGATGACTTTGAAAAATGGAAGGCTTTTGCGGCGGCTGTTCCGTATATGATAGGAAATCCGATGTATCACTGGACGCATCTTGAGCTTAAAAGATATTTCGGAACAGATACTCTATTGTCGGCGGACAGTGCGGAGGAAATATGGAATACGGTCGGCGAATATCTCAAAAAGGACGGGTATTCGGCACAGGGACTTATAAATATGTCAAATGTAAAGGTTATCTGCACGACCGATAACCCGTATGATGATTTAAAGTATCATAAAATGCTGAAAAATTTCGGAACAAAAATACTTCCTACATTCCGCCCTGATCTTAAAGAGATAAAGAGCGATATAACGGAGCGTATGGATTATTTTGCGGAAAACGGCTGTAAGCTTTCGGATCATTCGGTTGACTGCATAAATGACGATATTATCGAAAAGCTGACGTTTTTAGGCGCAGAATACGCAAAAAGAGGCTGGACAATGCAGCTGCACATAGGCGCAATGCGCAATAACAATACCCGTATGTTTGAAAAAATCGGTGCGGATACGGGTTTTGATTCGATAAACGATTTCCGTGTTGCAGAGGGACTGTCAAAACTGCTTGATAATCTGGAGAAAAAGGATTGCTTGCCGAAAACGATTTTATATACGTTAAACCCGAAGGATAACTATGTACTCGGTTCAATGCTCGGCAATTTCCAAAAAGCACCTGTCGCCGGCAAGATACAGTTCGGCTCGGGCTGGTGGTTCAACGATCAGCGTGACGGAATGGAAAGCCATATGAAAGCGCTTGCAAATCTCGGACTGCTTTCAAAATTTGTCGGTATGCTTACCGACAGCCGAAGCTTTGTATCATATCCGCGCCATGAATATTTCAGACGTATTTTGTGCAATCTTGTCGGCGGCTGGGTAGAAAACGGCGAATATCCCAACAATCCCGAAATTCTCAAAGAGATAATACAGGGAATTTGTTATAATAACGCAGAAAAATATTTCGGATTTTAAAAAAGAATGTGTTCGGCTTATGCCGAACACATTCTTTTTAATACTTCTGTAATGAATTTCCACACACGGGCGGTTGATGATATTGATAAGCGTTCTCTCGGCGTGTGTATTTCCAAAATGTCGGGACCTAACGAAACGCAGTCAAGTCCGTCTATTTTTCCGCAGAATATTCCGCACTCAAGTCCGGCGTGTATTGCCTCGATTTTCGGCTCTCTGCCGTACTGCTCTTTAAACACCTCGACCATTAAATTCCGCAGTTGGGAATTATCGTTGTATTCCCATGCGGGGTAATCGCCGCTTATTTCGATGTATCCGCCGAATGAGTCTGTGATTGCACCGAGCCGTGTGTTCAAAAGCTCTTTTTCCGAGCCGAGCGAGCTTCGCACCGAAAACGACGCTTCAAGCGCATTGTCGGTAAGTGTGAGAATACCGAGATTGAGCGAGGTCTGTACAAGCCCGTCTATATCACGGCTCATATTTATAACGCCGTTCGGCACGCTTATAAGGAACGAAACTATACGCTTGGCGCAGTTTTTGGCTAAAACGCTCCGTTCGTATTTTCCGAGCGGTTTAACCGATATTTTAATACCGCCGTCGGCACTTTTGTACTCTTTTTCAAATATTTTTCTGTACTTTTCAATCGTTTCGGAAAAGTCGCAGTCACATACTATAACGGCTGATGATGAAACGGGGATTGCATTGTCTTTCAAACCGCCGCTAAACTCCGATATTGAAATATCGCAAAAGTTTGCAAGCTCAAAAAGCAATCTTCCCATAAGCATATCCGCATTTGCTCTGCCTTTGTTTATTTCAACGCCGCTATGACCGCCGAAAAGACCGTCAATCGTAATTTTATATACATTTCCCGTGCGTTTTTCGTACATTACGGGAATAACGCACTTTGTGCATGAACCTCCGGCACAGCCGACGGTAAGCACACCCTCGTCCTCACTGTCTATGTTTATGAGAGTTTTTCCCGTGAGCATGGATAAATCTATTTTTACCGCACCGAGCATTCCCACTTCTTCGTCAACGGTAAATACAGCTTCGATTTTCGGGTGCGGCAAATCGCTGTCCATAAGCGCAAGCGCCATTGCAACTGCTATGCCGTCATCGCCGCCCAGCGTTGTACCCTCGGCGTCTATGAAATCACCGTTGATACGCAGATTAAGACCGTCCTTTTTAAAATCAAAATCGTATCCGTCCTCTTTCTCGCAGACCATATCGAGATGCCCCTGTATAATCACGGCAGGTGAGTTTTCATACCCCTCGGAGGCGGGACAAATGATGATAATGTTGTTCATATCGTCTTGGTAATACTCAAAGCCGTGCGCACGTGCAAAATCGGCGCAATAGTCGCTTATTGCCTTTGTATTGCCCGAGCCGTGCGGAATTGCACATATTTCCTCAAAGTATTCCATAACTCTTTTCGGCTCAAGATTGTTAAGATGCTGCATGGCGTTTAACCTCCGTTTCTGATTTTCAATAACCTGTAAAGCGTCGGGTCAAGATTAAATTCGTTTATTATGCTTTCCGCCTCGGCAACAGCTTTGTCTTTGGCGGATTTTGAAACGTTGTGTTTTATAGCACGTATCAGTATGTTTTTCGGAGTGTGCGACAGGTCCACAAACTCCAGAAGCTGAGTCCTGTAGCCGCAGGCTTCGAGCAGATTTGCGCGAATTGCGTCTGTCATAAGCGCAGCGGTGCGCTCACATATTATGCCGTACTTTGTAAGAAGTGAAAACTTTTCCGAATGTATCTGACCGTTCAATTCGTGCTGACAGCAAGGAACGGAAAAAATCATTTTCGTGTCCCAGTTGATTGCATTGTATAAAGCGTAATCGGTAGCTGTGTCACAGGCGTGCAGAGTTATCACCATATCAACCTGCTTGTCGGTTTTGTAGCCGTTTATGTCACCGAGTTCAAAGTGCAGATTTTTATATCCGTACTTCCTTGCGGCGGCGTTGCATTCGTCAATCACATCGGCTTTGAGGTCAAGCCCCGTCATATTAACGTCTATTTTCCGTATCTCGGTGAAATAGTAGTATAAAATAAATGTCAGATAAGACTTTCCGCACCCGAAATCAATAATGTTAAGCGATTTGAAATCCGCATTTCGTATTTCATCGTCAACTATTTCAATAAAACGGTTTATCTGCTTGAATTTATCGTACATTGAGTGTACGACCTTTCCTTCTTTTGTGAATATACCCATATCTACAAGCGGCAAAATGACCGTTCCCTCGGGCAGAATGTAATTTTTTTCACGGTTATGCTTTTGTGCCGTGTGCGCCAAATCGGACTTTTTCTTTTTATAGCTTACCCTGCCTTTGCGTGAAATAAGCATTATATGCTCGTATTCTCCGTCCCATGCGTTGAGCTGTAAAAAATCACTGCCCGTTACCGATTTGCAAAAGCTTTCGGCTTCGTCTGCCGTTACGTTTTCGTGGAAAGCCTGTTTTTGCGTGAATTTTTCGATTTGATACCCGTTTTCCGTTTTGGTAATAACTATTTTCTTGTATTTATTATCCTTTGCCGACGGCTTGCTGATAGTAATTTTATTCGGCAAAGAGGCGAATATTTCATGTAAATTGTCCATTTTCTCACCCGTGCTATAATTGTTTTCTTTATTGTATCACAGGTACGGGGGATATGCAAGAGGAAAGCAATTGTCAACCTGTATTATAAAAATAGGTTGACAATTGCTTTTGCATATGATATACTGTATCCGAAAGGAAGGATAGTAATGGACAGAAAAATAAAAACATCGGAGCTTTGCCGAATGGCGCTTTGTGTGGCGTTTACGTGTGTGTCGGCGTATATAGCGTTTCCGCTGCCGTTTACGGCGGTTATGATTACGGCGCAGACCTTTGCGGTAAATCTTACGGCGCTTGTATTAAAACCCAAGCAGGCGCTTTTGGTACAGATAATTTACACACTTATAGGAATTGTCGGAATACCTGTATTTTCGGGCGGTACGGGCGGAATAGGACGTCTTGCCGGTCCGTCGGGCGGATACATAATAGGATATATTATTGCAGTGTTTTTTATAAGCCTTTTCGCAAGGGAAAAGGAAAGCGCAGTAAGATACATATTGGCAACAGTGTGCATAGGAATACCTATAATTTATGTGTGCGGAACAGCCGTTATGGCGGCGTATGTGAAAAAGGGACTGTGGGCGCTTATATCTGCGTCTGTTCTGCCGTTTATACCGCTTGATATTGTAAAATGCGTGCTTGCGTCATATGCGGCACTTGCGATAAGAAAAATAGTAGGGAAGTAACAATAAGAGCCTGTCAACAAAATATTGTCTACAGGCGAAAAAAGTGACATAACACTTTTTTCAAAACTACTGTATGAAAAAATCAAAAATTCCGTTGATTGGATTTTGAAGTGTCAAAATCTGAAATTTTTGATTTTAAGCCATTTCTGACGCACCTGTCGTCAGAAATGATTTAAACTTGAGGTTAGCACCTCAAACTCCCGATAACAAAGCAGACAAACCTCAAACGGTTTGTCTGCTTTCTGAATAAAACTCACTGCATATGCAGTGAGTTTTATTTTAGTGTCTTTACAAAAGCTTTGTCCTCCGGTGAAATGCGGTAGGAGTCGCACATTTTGCGGACGGTCATTTTCATAACCTCCGGAGTAAGACTGCGTTCTTTGAGAAATCCAATTGTCTTATCACGCTGTTTTGCGGCGGCGGTGGCAACGAGCCACGCCTGCATCATCTGCACGTAATACATATCGGACTTGACCGATTTAACATAATCAAAAACACGGTCAATGTATTCATCGGTAAGGAAAAAATTCATAAGACAGCCGAACCCGTAACGGACAACCCATGGGTTTTTATTGTATATAAAATAATCCATATCGCCGATAAGTATGTCAGTGTATTTTGCCATACGCTTGAAAGAAACCGTGTCGCATATCGACCAGTTATAAATTTTATCCGCAAATGCTTTCATATACGAAAGCATTTCGTCATATCCGCAGTTTACGGACGCCGCAACGAGTCCGTCAATGATTATCTCCTCGTGAAAATCGCCTTTTTCCAAAGCTAAGAATTCACCGTAATTGCCTTTTGCGATTGCCTTTGCAATACTCCGCAGAGCAGGCACACGTATGCCGTACATATGCGGTGTGTCAGGTATCAGCTTGGCGGAAAATTCTTTATATCCGTTTTCCGAAAGCGAGGCAAGATATGCTTTAAAATCCGCATAATCTTTATCGCACCAGTGCTCTCGCACAAGTTCAAAACCGGTCATCTCTGCACCCTTCCCGATGCGTCGCCGCCGGCAAGTTTTTCGGCTTCATCTCTTGTTATGAGATTGAAATCTCCGGGTATAGTGTGCTTTAATGCAGACGCCGCCGTACCGAACTCGATTGCCGACTGCGGGTCTTTGCCGTCAAGGATTGCGCACAGTACGCCGGCGGCAAAACTGTCGCCGCCGCCCACACGGTCAACAATCGGGTGCAGACTGTATTTCTTTGAGTAGTAGAACTTTTTATCCGCACTGCAGTATAAGAAAGCCGACCAGTCATTGTCCGACGCCGAATGCGACACTCTGTTGGTGGAAACAACGTATTCAAATCCGAATTTATCTGCCAGCTCACGAAAAACGCTTTCGGGCGTATCGCCGTCTTTTTCGGAGCGGTCAAGCACTTTGTATGCATCGTTCGTACCGCCGAAGAAAATGTCAACATATGGCATAAGCTTTGTCATAACAATTTTTGATTTCTCCTCCGACCACAGCTTTTTTCTGTAGTTGAAATCGCAGGAGATTTTTACGTTATGCGCCTTTGCCGCTTTGCAGGCCGCCTCGGCAAGCTCTGCCGCCGAATCTGATACGGCAGGCGTAATTCCCGTAAAGTGGAAAAGGTCTGCGCCCACAAAAATCTTATCAAAATCAAACTCTGACGGCGATGCCTGTGAAATTGAAGAATGAGCCCTATCATATACAACGTTTGAAGCGCGCACCGACGAGCCTGTTTCAAGAAAATATATGCCGAGCCGTTCTCCACCCCTTGCAATGTTTTTTACGCCCACGCCGTATTTGCGTAAAGCGGCGGCGGCACATTCGCCTATCGGCGTGTCGGGGACTTTTGAAATAAATTCAACCTCGTGGCCGAAATTTGCAAGCGAAACGGCAACGTTCGCCTCCGCACCGCCGAAATTGATGTCAAATTCCTTTGCCTGTATGTATCTCTCGTTGCCCGGCGTTGAAAGTCTCATTAAAAGCTCGCCGAGAGCAGTAACCTTTGCCATAATAATCGTTCCTTTCAGAAAACTCAGCCATTTTTGCGTGCCGATTGTATTTTTGCTATGAATTTGCGTGCTGTTTCGGTTATCAGCTCATAATCACCTGTTTTTGCACCTTTTGTGAGTGAAGAACCTGCTCCGACCGCAACTGCGCCGGCTTTTATCCATTCGTCGGCATTGTCGGCTGTTACGCCGCCCGTCGGCATAAGCTGTGCCTGGGGGAGGGGACCCAAAATATCTTTTATTATTGCGGGACTGTAAAGGTCTGCCGGGAATATTTTAATTACGTCCGCACCTGCCTCCATAGCGGTTATAACCTCGGTTATTGTTGCACAGCCGGGCATATATGGAACTCTGTAACGATTGCAGAGCTTTGCGGTTTCAAGATTGAACGACGGGCTTACTATAAAGTTTGCACCGGCAAGAATTGCAAGACGTGCGGTTTCGCTGTCAAGCACCGTTCCCGCACCGAGGAGCATCTCGCCGTTGGGATATTTCTCGGCAAGCGCCTCTATAACCTTGTCCGCATGCGGAACTGTAAACGTAAGCTCTATTGCGCTGCAGCCGCCTTTTAAGCAGGCGTCGCTTATTTTTATTGCCTCCTCGGCGTCTGCGGCACGTACAACCGCCACAAGACCGCATTCCGTAAGCTGTGTTATAACTTGTTCTTTTTTCATATATAAGAGTCCTTTCTTATTATAATTGCACTTTTAATAATTATACCATTTCGGGAAAGGATAGTCAATGAACAAACAAGCAAAAATGCGTTATTTTTGCAAAAAAAAGAATGTTGTTAAAAAACAACATTCTTTATGGCACTGACGGTCAATTTTAATACGACCGAAAAAGCGGTGCATTTTTCAAAAAGATTAGTTCATAGTGAACTTTTCTTTTTCTCAAGTCAAGACAGGAGAACAGTGAATAATAAGAACCATCACCCAACACGAAATCACAGATTTCTGTTGGGTACCCGAGAACCTTGATACTCGCAAGCTCGTATTAGGACCTACTATTATCCTATCATTTTTCTCCTAAACAAAATCCATCAGAACCCGCAGAAATGTTAGATTTTCCTGCCCGATATGTAAATATTTATTATCGGCAAACTATTTTATTAAATTTATAGACTTGGCACAAGTAATTCTATACTAAGACGATAGAACCGTCCTCTTGTCTTACTAACTGCTTTCTCACCCGATCACCTGTAAATTCCCATTTACCTATTTCTACATTTTCCGACACTCTTACTATAAAGACTGTATAATTTAGATGACGAGCATCAACGGCTCCCTTGTGTAAAGGGAGCTGTCAGCTATCAAATCATACATTTTATCTACATCAACAAGACAAATGGGTTCTTCATAAAACTATTGAATCGATTTGCTCGTACTCTTCTTTCGTGAAATTAATATTGTCCGTCATTTTAAGATTTTGTAGTATTTGTTCAGGTTTCGAAGCTCCAATCAAAACACTGGTAATACCTTTATGGCTATACACCCACGAAAGCGCCATTTGTGCGAGAGTTTGTCCTCTATCTTTTGCCATTCTATTTAAATTTCTGATTTTTTCTAGCACTTCTGCGGACAAAGAGTTTTCATTTAAAAATCTACTGTCCGTCCTCACTCTGCTATCATCCGGAATGCCATTTAAATAACGGTCAGTAAGAAGTCCCTGAGCAAGAGGACTGAAAGCAATCATTCCTTTTTTCTTTTCAACAGAACTTTTGAGTATACCGTTTATCTCAACACTTCTGTCTAAAATAGAATACTTGTTTTGATTGATAATAAAAGGACAATGAAGTTCTTCAAGAATACTTGCTGCTTCTTCCATCGTTCTTCCGTCGTAATTTGACAATCCAACATAAAGAGCCTTTCCGCTTTTTACTATACTATCAAGTGCCCACATTGTTTCATAAAGCGGTGTGTCCGGATCCATTCTGTGATGATAGAAAATGTCAACATAATCAACCCTCATTCTTTTTAGACTCTGGTCTATGCTGGCAGTTAGGTATTTTTTACTTCCCCACTCACCGTAAGGACCCTGCCACATATAATACCCAGCCTTCGTACTTATTATCATTTCATCGCGATATGCCTTTAAGTCATCGTTTGCGATTTTGCCAAAATTTATTTCAGCACTTCCCGCTGCTGGGCCATAATTATTGGCAAGATCAAAATGTGTTATACCATTATCAAAAGCAGTAAAGCACATCTTACGCATATTTTCAAAATCGGCATTATCCCCAAAATTGTGCCATAAACCGAAAGACACTGCCGGAAGTTTTAATCCACTTTCGCCACATTTTCTATATTCAATATTTTCGTACCTTTTCCCACTGGGAGTATAATTCATAATTTCATTTCCTTTCTTCAAATTTCGACAATCTTTATAGACTCGTGTCAAGTCAGGCCAAAAAATTATTCTTTTTTTCTTCTACTTCGTGCATTCCATATGAACTAATCTAATAATATCCGTTATCATCTTTTCGATAAGCGTTCTTATAAATAAAGCTATGACAAAAAATACTATCTTTTTTCATTGCAAATTTCCTTTTTGCGACAATATCCGACAAACCATCCATTGATATTCCTGAACAATTTGATTTCTTAAAATATTATATCATATAATTGAACTTTTTTCAATATTTGCACCGCTTTTTATGTAAAATCTCAAAAAACGGTGCATTTTAATTGGAGAAAAGTTTCTGTGTGAAATAAGAAAACACCCTTGAAGGCTAATTTTGTCTTGAAAAAACGCACATAAAATCACAATGGAACTTTTCTTTTTTGAGAAATACGTTTATTCAAGGCTTTTGAGCAAAAAAACAGAACCGCAATTTTGTATCAAAATTACGGTTCTTGTTTGGCTGCGGAATCAGGATTTGAACCCGAACAAAACGAGTCAGAGTCGTTTGTGCTACCCTTACACAATTCCGCAATGTCAACCGACTTGAATATAATAGCAGATTTTTTCGCAAATGTCAAGACATTTTTCGAAAAAAATTGTAAAAATTTTAATTTAGCAGTAGTTTGCTTCAGTTTGCAGATAATTATACAAAAAAGTAACTGCAATTCTATTTAGAATTGCAGTTACTTTGGTGAGCCATCGGAGATTCGAACCCCGGACAACTTGATTAAAAGTCAAGTGCTCTGCCAACTGAGCTAATGGCCCTGGCAGGGATAGCAGGACTCGAACCTACGAAATGCCAGAATCAAAATCTGGTGCCTTACCAACTTGGCTATATCCCCGAATGTTAAAAAATCAATGGGGTGGATAGTGGGACTCGAACCCACGACATTCAGTGCCACAAACTGACGCTCTAACCAACTGAACTATATCCACCATATAATTAGGGCATCCGAATCGGCTGACACCCGCCATTTAATTTCTTAATTCCGGTGCAAACGTTCGTTCCCACCATCTTAAATTATAAGCCCAAAAGGACTGGCGCGACTGAAGGGATTCGAACCCCTGGCCCACTGCTTAGAAGGCAGTTGCTCTATCCGACTGAGCTACAGTCGCATATTTTTATCAAACCGCATAAAGCCTGTCCGACAAAAAATGGAGCGGGTGATGGGAATCGAACCCACACGACCAGCTTGGAAGGCTGGGATTCTACCATTGAACTACACCCGCATATTCATACTTACAGCCGTTCAAATCAGCTGACTTTTAGTATTATAACAAAAAGGTGTCGGTTTGTCAACACTTTTTTTTAATATTATTTAACTTTTTTAAAAAAATTTAATTCTCAAAGCAAATTGTGCCATAAAATCTGCTTTGAGAATTAATAAATGCTTACTCACCGCTTTCAGAGTCGATATATCCGCACAGCTTTTCGACGGCGTCAAAAACGGCGGTGCGTGCTTCGCCGAGCTCCATATCGCGGTATCTGTAGTCAAATTTCAGCGTGAATTTATGTACCAGCTCACGCAAATGCAAAAGTTCGTCCTTTTGTTTTGCAAACAGTACCTTTACAAATTCGGAGGCGTCTTGGTCTTTCAGCTCCTTTTGCACTCTTTTAAAAAGCATATTGCTGTGATGAAGGCAGATTTTCCTTTCGGAAAACTTCTTTTTAAAATCTTCGTCGGAACTCCACATATAGAGAAGCGTACTGCAGTAACGCTCCATAGTATGGTTTACCTTATCGCACACTATGCACTTATGCTCAACTCCGTCAAGCACTTCGGTTATTTTTTCGGTTGCGGCGGGGATGGAGCTTTTCTTAAAAAGTCCCGATTTACCGAGAGCGGATACTGCTTTTTCGTTCTCGTTAAGGTTTTTTGCTATCTCGTCAAGATGCGTTTCAAGAACGAGAGCAAGGCTTAATTTGTTCGGACTTTTGATTAATTGCGAAAAATGGCGGCGGCAGTAACCCTTTTCGTTTGATTCTATGCGGTAATCGGGTTCCATCATAGCGGCGCCCAGCGCATATTCGACCGCCTCGTTCTCAAGCCGCTTTTCAATAAGGCACAGCGGACAGGAACACTCGCTTTCAAACGCTTCGTTTATGGGTATTGTATATATTTTTTCTTTCATTGTTTACCTCCGTAAAGAATTGTGCAAAATCATTATATTACATATTCAAAACAATGTCAAATCTATCTCAATGTATAAAAAAATATTTTTTTGAAAAAAATGTTTGAAAAACGGGAAAAATATGCTATAATGAAAGTAAGGAATTAAATTTCTGCCAACATTGTTATTTTTATAACATTGTAATAAATTTGTATTGGAGGATACAACTATGACAACTAACAAAACAGTTCTGGCGTGGCTTGACGAAATGGTTGAAATGTGTCAGCCTGACAAGGTAACATGGATCGACGGCAGCGAGGCGCAGCTTGATGCTTTAAGAGCAGAGGCAGTGGCTACGGGCGAAATGATTAAGCTCAACGAGGAAAAACTCCCCGGCTGCTACTATCACAGAACAGCCGAAAACGACGTTGCACGTGTAGAGGATAGAACTTTTATCTGTACTCCTACCGAGGAGGAAGCAGGTCCTATAAACAACTGGATGGCTCCCGATGAAATGTATGCAAAGCTCAGAGCATTGTACAAAGGCTCGATGAAGGACAGAGAAATGTATGTAATTCCGTATTCAATGGGTCCTGTGGGATCGCCGTTCTCGAAGATCGGTATCGAGCTTACGGACAGCATTTACGTTGTACTGAATATGGCTATTATGACAAGAATAGGCAAGGCTGTTATAGATCAGCTCGGCGACAGCGAAGATTTTGTTAAGTGTCTGCACGCTAAAAAAGATGTAAATCCCGATGACAGATATATTGTACAGTTCCCGCAGGATAAGACAATCTGGTCGATTAACTCGGCATACGGTGGCAACGTACTTCTCGGAAAGAAATGCTTTGCATTGAGAATAGCTTCATACCTCGGTATGCAGGAAGGCTGGATGGCAGAACATATGCTTATATTGGGTCTTGAAAATCCGCAGGGTGAGGTTAAATACATCTGTGCCGCATTCCCGTCGGCTTGCGGTAAGACAAACCTGGCAATGCTTATTCCGCCGGAATACCTTAAGGAAAAGGGTTATAAGGTATGGACAGTCGGCGACGATATTGCATGGCTCAGAATAGGACCGGACGGCAGACTTTATGCTATCAACCCCGAAGCAGGTTTCTTCGGCGTTGCACCGGGAACATCGGTTAAGACTAACTTCAACGCTCTTGAATCGACAAAGAAAAATACTATTTTCACAAACGTTGCAATTAATAACGATGATATGACAGTTTGGTGGGAAGGACTTGACAAAAATCCTCCTGTTAACGCAACAGAGTGGAAGGGTGCAAAGGTAAATGGTCCGGAATATGTTGCAGAGGGCAACAAGCTCGCTCACCCGAACTCAAGATTTACCGCACCGGCAATCAACTGCCCGTGTATTTCAAAGGAATTTGAAAATCCGCAGGGCGTGCCTGTATCGGCAATCGTATTCGGCGGCCGTCGTGCTAAGTGCGCACCGCTCGTATATCAGTCAAGAGATTGGCAGCACGGTACATTCGTAGGCGCTATTATGGCATCTGAAACAACAGCAGCTGCAGCAGGTGCTGTAGGTGTTGTAAGACGTGACCCGATGGCTATGAAGCCGTTCGTAGGCTACAATATGGCAACATATTGGGGACACTGGCTCGAAATGGGCAAGAAGCTCGGCGACAAGGCTCCGAAGATATTCCACGTTAACTGGTTCAGAAAAGACGACGAAGGCAACTTTATGTGGCCCGGATTCGGTGACAATATGCGTGTTCTTCTCTGGATTCTTGACAGATGCGAGGGCAAGGTTGACGCTGATGAGTGTGCTATCGGATATGTTCCTAAGGCAGGCGATATTGACGTAACGGGTCTTGACATTTCAGAGGACGATTTGAAAGCACTCCTTACCGTTGATAACAAGGTATGGCTTGAGGACGTTGAAGCACCTGAAACAGGTATCGAAGCTTATTTTGCACAATTCGGCGATATGCTTCCGAAAGAAATGGCTGACGAACTTGAGAAATTAAAGGCAAACTTAAAGAAGTAATTATTTATGTTAAAAGCCGCCGATTTTTGCAAAACGCAAAGGTCGGCGGTTTTGCCGTTTAATATGAAAAAGGAGATATAATGGAAGAAATTTTAAAAAAAATAGTTGAAACGGGTACTCAATTCGGATTAAAATTGATATTCGCCGCCGCCATACTTATAATAGGTATAAAGCTTTCAAAATGGGCGGTTAAAATTATTCTGAAATCGAAAACGCTTTCGGGAATGGACGAGGGTGTCAGAAAGTTTATCGGCAAATCGGTAAAAATAACGCTGTATGTGCTGATTATAATTTCGGCGGCAGGAATTTTGGGCATACCTTACGCATCATTTGTTGCTGTTTTAGGCTCGGCAGGTGTGGCTATCGGCTTGGCATTGCAGGGTTCATTGAGCAATATAGCCGCGGGTATACTTATTCTTGTAAACAAGCCCTTTAAGGTCGGCGATTACATAGCCGCCGGCGACATAGAGGGAACAGTGTCCGAAATCGGATTTTTTGCTACAAAAATAATTACTGCCGATAATAAGCAGGTTTCTTACCCGAATGCGGCATTGTCAAATACCTCTGTTACGGATTATACCGCACTCGGTACACGCAGAATAGATTTGGTGTTTTCAACAAGCTATGACAGCGATATTGACACGGTTAAAAATATATTGATTAATGTTGCGTCGGCGGATAGTCTTGTTTTTTCGGAACCTAAGCCTGAGGCGCATCTTTCAAACCATGCAGACAGTGCGCTTGAATTTAAGCTTATGGTTTGGTGTAAAAGCTCGGATTATTGGACCGTAAGATATAATATGCTTGAAAATGTTAAAAAAGCGTTTGATAAAGAAAAAATCGAAATACCGTATCCGAAACTGGACGTATCGGTACAGCAAGTTAAGGGCGAAAAGTAAGGGACGATGCCATTCATCGTCCCAAAGGTATTTTTTATAATGTGCGTGACGGCATTTCGGTGTGTTGTCCGACGTAAATTTTGCAACCGCACCCCGTAGGGCAGGGGCTTGCTCCTGCCGAAAATGCACAGCGCACGGGACGGCATTTCGGGTCGATGAGGGCATCGACCCCTACCGGTATTTGTTTTATTTATTTTCGTTCAGCTCCTCCGAAAGCTTTTTTATACAGCGCTTTTCAATTCTGCTTATATAACTGCGGCTTATTCCGAGCTGTGACGCTATTTCACGCTGGGTAAGCCGTTTTGTGTTGTTAAGTCCGTACCGGCTGCAAATTATATTGAATTCGTCGGGCGTGAGAACTTTTTTCATTGCATTGTACAGCTTTTTTGTTTCAAGCTTTTGAAATATCATATCGGCAACGTCCGCACCGTCTGCGGTGAGAACGTCGGAAAGCGTCATTGAGTTGCCCTCCTTGTCCGTGCCTATGCCTTCATCCATGGATATTTCGTTTGCGTATTTTTTTGATGAACGCAGATACATAAGCACTTCATTTTCGGCACAGCGTGCAATGTATGTGCTTAATTTTTTTGCCTTTGACGGGTCAAAAGTGTTAATTCCTTTTATCAGTCCTATTGTGCCTATTGATATTAAATCCTCGCAGTTGCGCTCATCGGCGTACTTTTTTGCAATGTGTGCAACAAGCCGCAGATTATGCTCGATAAGTATGTTTTTTGCCTGCATATCTCCCGACATATAGCGGTCTATGTACTTCTTTTCCTCCTCAGGCGAAAGCGCCTCGGGAAACGCCGCATTTCCGCTTATGTATCCTGCCAGTACAAGAACTGTCTGTATCCATTCAAAAACAAAATTCCCCAAAAACATACCGAACTCCAATCCGTTGCCATGCAACAACACAAATAATAACGCAGAAAGGCACAGTGCATTTCTGCGTTAAACACCTCTATATATATTATGCAATGCATGGCAGAGAAGTGCCTGTCATATTATTTATAGGACAATCGGTGAATTTTTAAAGTCCGCACCGCCCATGCGCATACAAGCTTTCGGCGCGCAAAGCGAAAATGCCTCGGTGGCACGCAGTTCGGCACGGAATACGGGATCGTCTTTGGTATAATTTGCCGCTTTTGTTATAATGGGGAGCTTACAGCTTTTTTTGATATTGCCGAGTATTTTTATGCCTGTGCCGTTCATTCCCAGAATGCGGATATACGGCGGATTTATTGCACATAATTCTTTTGTAAGACCGAGATAAGCGGATAAAAGTATCCTGTTTATGCGTGTGCGTGTGTACCGCTTTGTTTTTATCTTTTCCGCAAGTTCGTTTATCGATGCGCTTTCCATACTCATTTTTATAATGCGGTTTTCCAGCCCCTCACTCACGTCGTTTATCTGTGAAAACCTTTCGGCGCTTTGACAGCGCAGTTTGTAAATTACCGCATTGTCAAGGCGTGAGAGCGAATACGGATTTGCGATTTCGTCTGCATTGTAAGGCACAAAATCCGAGACGTCGCCGCCGTCAAAAATTCTGTTTCTTATGGCGGAGGCGCTTGCAGTGTCGGACGTAACGGTCATATCGTTATGCCCGACGGCACGGCGTTTTATTGCACGCGGTGCGATTGAACTGTCAAGCCGATTTATTGCGCAGATATATTCAAGTGCAAGTATGTTGTTTGGCATTGTTAAAATGTCCGTGCCGATTAACCCCTCGTATGCAAGTTTTCGTGCAGACGGATAATTCATACCCTCCGAAACATATCCTTTTATCTTTTCCGATACGCCGGCAGGCTCGTTGATTATCATATCAGCGGCGTTTATAAGCGATTGTACATCACCGCTTTCCGAGCCGAAACAAAGCTCGTCCGCACAAATCGCGTCGGCAATATATACACCGCCGTGCGCAAACCGCTGTGCGGTGTTAAGAGCATACGTGACGGGCAGTTCTATAACGAGATCGGCGCCGTTTGAAAGCGCCGCCATGGCTCTTGACCATTTGTCCGTTACGGCGGCGTCGCCTCGCTGAACAAAACTGCCGCTCATAATAACAACTGCGGCGTCCGAGTGTTCTTTTACCTTTTCTATCATATATTTATGTCCGTTGTGAAACGGATTGTATTCCGCTATTATTGCGCTCACTTTCAAGCTTCTCACCTCACGGTTATTATACACTATTTTTTTTAAAATGTATAGTATATAATTAAATTGTTAAAAACTATTGACAAAAAGAGCAAATTAAAGTACAATAGTATTAAAGACATATGAATGTTTGTTCATATGTAAATAATATTCGGGAGATGGCAAAATGAACAAGTCGGTTTATATGGATAACAACGCCACAACAGCCGCCAAACCGGAGGTTGTGGAGGCAATGCTTCCGTATTTTACGGAAATATGGGGCAATGCGTCGTCGAAGTTTTACGATACGGGCATCAAGGCAATTACGGAATTGGACAAGATGCGTGCAGATGTTGCAAAAAGACTCGGCGCGGCAAAGCCGAACGAAATATATTTTACAGGCTCGGGCTGCGAGGCTGATAACTGGGCAATAAAAGGAATTGCATCGGCATATCGGAGCAAGGGCAATCATATCATAACGAGCAAAATAGAACATCATGCAATTTTAAATACGTGCGCATATCTTGAAAAGCACGGCTTTACGGTTACTTACCTTGATGTTAATTCTGAGGGAATTGTAAACCCGAAAGATGTGGAGGACGCAATAACCGAGGATACTATCCTTATCAGCATTATGACGGCAAATAACGAAATAGGCACAATAGAGCCGATAAAGGAAATAGCTGAAGTGGCGAGAAAGCATAAAGTGATTTTCCATACGGACGCCGTTCAGGCAATCGGTCATATGCCTATAAACGTGCAGGAGCTGGGCGTTGATATGCTGTCACTTTCGGCGCATAAATTCCACGGTCCGAAGGGCGTGGGAGCGCTGTATATAAGAAACGGCGTAAAAATAGACAATCTTATTCACGGCGGCGGACAGGAACGCGGAAAGCGTGCCGCAACGGAAAATCTTGCAGGTATAGCCGGTCTTGCAAAAGCGCTTGAGCTTGCAACGGACAACCTTGACGAAAACGTTAAGAAAATGACCGAAAAGCGTGACAGACTGATAAAGGGAATTGAAGAAAATATTCCGTACTGCACACTTAACGGACCGAAAGACGAAAACAGACTTTGCAATAACGTAAACTTTTCGTTCAAATATGTAGAGGGCGAATCAATACTGATGCTTTTAAATATGTACGGCATAGCCGCATCGAGCGGAAGCGCCTGCGCGTCGGGTTCGCTTGACCCGTCGCATGTTCTGCTCGCAATCGGGCTTCCGGCTGAAATAGCGCACGGCTCGGTAAGAATGAGCTTAAGCGAGGATACCACGGACGAAGAAGTAGATTACGTGCTTGAAGTTCTGCCGAAAATAATACAGAGATTGAGAGATATGTCGCCTTTGTATGAGGAAGTTTTAAAAGCAGGCAAATAAAGCTATGTGCCGACGGCACGGAAAGGAATGATTACAGTTATGTACAGTGAAAAAGTTATGGATCATTTCTCGAATCCGAGAAATGTGGGAGAAATAGAAGACGCAAATGCGGTAGGCGAGGTAGGAAATGCAGTCTGCGGTGATATTATGAAAATCTATATGAAGATAGAGGATAATATCATAAAAGACGTAAAATTCAAAACGTTCGGCTGCGGAGCGGCGATAGCCACAAGCTCAATGGCAACCGAAATGGTTAAGGGAAAAACGGTTGATGAGGCTCTTGAGCTTACAAATAAAGCCGTTATGGAGGCTCTTGGCGGACTTCCCCCCGAAAAAATACACTGCTCGGTGCTTGCGGAGCAGGCTATACAGTCTGCGCTTGAGAACTACAGCAAGAGAACGGGAATAAAGCTTAATACAAAGGCAAAGTGCAATTTTAATTGTGCTGAGTGCCATAAGGAACATTAAAAGGGGAGCCTGTCGTCAGAAATGATTTAAACTTGAGGTTAACACCTCAAACTCCCAATAACAAAGCAGACAAACCTCAAACGGTTTGTCTATAGTCCGGGGCTGTTGCGATAAGCAACAGCCTTATTTGTTACGAAAGTGTTACGGTAAAATTTCTCAATTATAACAAATATAAAAAACGCTTGAATATCAGAGGACAATGATATATAATCATTTAAGATTAGTACCTGATACTAATAATTGTTGACAAATTGTCAAAAGGGGGTATCTGTGTGGGGAAAACGCTGAAAAAAGACCGCCACGCTTACTTGATAAAAGAGATACACAAAAACCCGTTTCTGAAAGATGAGGATTTGGCAAAAGCCTGCCATGTGAGCATATCAACCATACGCTTTGACCGTGCCGAATTGGGAATTGCGGAGTACAGAGAGCGCATAAGGGATATGGCACGGGGCGAAATGAACACTCAGAGCAATGAGGGCGAGCTTTTGGATATTGACCCGTTTCATAACGGAATATCCGTTCTTGAAACGGACGACTCAATGCTTTTTGAAAATACAAATATTGTGCGCAGTCAGTGCATATATGCATTGGCGGAAAATCTTGCACTGCACGTTATAAAGGCAAAATCGGCGCTTGTAAAGGTTGCAAACGTGAAATACATCAAGGAAGTTCGTTCGGGCGAGCGACTCGTGGCAAGGTCGGAGGTGGTGCGTGTGCGCGAGAGGGAATATCTTGTACACGTATTTATAAAAGCGAACCTGAATGAGGTTTTCAGAGGTAAATTCAGTCTGGCTGTTATCGACAGCGAATAATCGGAGGCGGAAACAAATGAAAATCATAATTGACGCTATGGGCGGCGATAATGCGCCACAGGTGCCTGTCGAGGCGGGTATCAAAGCGGCAAAACAGCTGGGGATAGAGGTTGTTCTGGTCGGAAAAGAGGACGTTATACGAAAAGAAGCCGAAAAGTATGGCTATCACGGCACAAATGTGACAATAGTAAATGCCGATGAGGTGATAACAAATCACGATGAACCGGCAAAGGCGGTAAGAAGCAAGAAAAACGCATCAATAGTCGTTGCCGCAAATATGCTCAAAAACGGCGAAGGCGATGCACTGCTTTCAATGGGAAATACGGGAGCAATTCTTGCGTCGGGACTGCTGATTGTGGGACGTTTAAAGGGTATATTGCGCCCGGCTCTCGCAACACTTCTGCCTACGGCTAAAGGTCCCAAAATGCTTATAGACGCCGGTGCAAACACAAATTGCAGACCCGAAAATCTTGTCCAGTTTGCGGTTATGGGGCATATATATATGAAAAACGTTGTCGGAATAAGCTCTCCCAAAATCGGACTTGTTTCAAACGGCGAGGAAGCGGGCAAGGGCGATACGCTTACAAAAGAGGCGTACAAACTGCTCGAAAACGAAAAGATTAATTTTATCGGCAACATAGAGGGCAGAGATATAATGGAAGGCAACGCCGATGTCATAACAACCGACGGCTTTGTCGGAAACGTGATTTTAAAGACTATTGAGGGAATGGGTCATGTTGTGGGAAGCAGGCTCAAAAGCATTTTCAACAAGAATTTCATAACCGCTGTCGGCGCGTTGTTTGTGCGCGGCGGAATAAACGATTTCAAAAAATCAATGGATTATCGTGAATACGGCGGCGCTCCGCTTTTGGGAATAAAGCGTCCGATTATAAAGAGCCACGGCTCGTCCGATACTTTTACCGCATTTAAGGCGATAGAGCAGACGAAAAAATATGTTGAGGCAAACGTTAACGAGGAAATATCAATGTATCTGAAAGAACGGGAGGAACAAAGCAGATGACATATGTAAAAATTGCGGGACTGGGCAAATACCTGCCCGAGAAAATATACGATAACGCATATATGGAAAGCATTGTGGACACGAGCAACGAATGGATAGTGCGCCGTACGGGGATTGAGGAAAGGCGCATAAGTGCGGATAATGAGTTCACAACGGATATGGCAACAAAGGCGGCGCAGAATGCGCTTGATAATGCCAAAATGTCTGCGGAGGATATTGACCTTATAATTCTTGCAACCGTAACTCCGGACTATTTCACACCGTCCTGTTCGTGCGTTGTGCAGAAAAATATCGGTGCGGTCAACGCGGCGGCGTTTGATTTTAATACAGCTTGTTCGGGATTTGTTACCGGACTTATGATTGCAAAACAGTTTATTGAGACGGGAACATATAAAAATATACTTTTGGTTGCGGCTGACGTTTTAAGCAAAGCGACCGATTATAACGACAGAGCAACCTGTGTGCTGTTCGGCGATGCCGCCGGTGCGGCGGTACTTACGGCGTCCGATGAGCCGGGCGTTATAGCCTGCGAAATGGGCGCTGACGGCACGGGCGGCGATACGCTTACAATGCTTGCTTACAAAGAAGACCCCGAAGAAACGGAAAAGCGTGTGAGCCACAGAAAAGAAACTATCTGGATGGCAGGACAGTCGGTAATGAAATTTGCCGTCAAGGCAATGGCGGACTCGTCACAGCGTGTGCTTGAAAAAGCGGGACTTACATGGGACGATATAGCGCTTGTTGTACCGCATCAGGCAAATTACAGAATAGTGGAAAGCGCGGTTAAAAGAATGGGTATAACCGACGAAAAGGTTTTCTATACTCTTAATAAGTACGGAAACACCTCCGCCTCCTGTATCCCCGTAGCGCTCTGCGAAGCCGTTGAATGCGGCAGAGTGAAAAAGGGCGACAAGGTTGTTTTAGTCGGCTTCGGAGGAGGACTGACATATGCGGGAGCTGTTGTCGAACTATAATTCTTGCGAAAAATAAGCGGCGCATCCCGCTCTTTTCAGGCGCTTGAAGTATACACATACGTCGGCGCGCCTTCAAAGGGCAATCTGCTTGCTTCTTTTCCGCAACAAAGAAAAGAGGAAAAATAAGCGGCGCATCCCGACGCTTTGGCGGCGTGCGCTACCGAAATACAAAAAAACTTCACTATACAGGAAACGGAGGAAATACTATGAACAGATTATGCGAACTGTTGGGAATTGAATATCCCATTATTCAGGGAGGTATGGCGTGGGTTGCCACAGCGGAGCTTGCGGCGGCTGTTTCAAACGGAGGCGGATTGGGACTTATTGCCGCCGGCGGCGCACCTGCCGAGGTTGTAAGAGAGCAGATTAAAAAATGCAGAACTCTTACCGATAAGCCGTTCGGTGTAAACGTTATGCTTATGTCACCGTTTGCGGAGGACGTTATGAATATGATAATTGAGGAAAAGCCTGCCGTTGTTGCAACGGGTGCAGGTAATCCCGGAAAATATATTGAACCGCTCAAAGCGGCGGGAATAAAAATTCTTCCCGTAGTACCGAGCGCGGCACTTGCGTCACGTATGGAAAAGTACGGCGCAGATGCGGTTATTGCCGAGGGTACGGAAGCCGGCGGACACATCGGCGAGCTTACCACAATGGTGCTTGTTCCGCAGGTTGCGGATGCAGTAAGCATACCTGTCGTTGCGGCAGGCGGCATTGCGGATAAGCGCGGTGCGGCGGCGGCGTTCGCTCTCGGAGCGGACGGCATACAGGTCGGAACGAGATTTATCTGCTCGGACGAGTGTATTGCGCACGACAATTACAAGCAGGCGGTGTTAAAGTCACGCGAGCGTGACGCCGTTGTAACGGGACGTTCAACAGGCGCACCCGTGAGAGCGCTTAAAAACAAGCTCACAAAAGAATACGAACGCCTTGAAAAAGAGGGCGCGCCGTTTGAAGAAATAGAAAAACTCGGAGTGGGCGGACTGCGCCGTGCTTTCGAGGACGGAGACACGGAAACAGGCTCGCTCATGGCGGGACAGTCTGCCGCTATGGTTCATAAAATAGAGCCGTGCGCGGATATTATAAAAAGCTATTTTGAAAATCTGCAGGAAGTTGCGGACGGAATTTCAGCTAAGCTTAAGTAGAAAGGACTAAAGATTATGGGTAAACTTGCATTTTTATTTTCCGGTCAGGGCTCACAGGCTATAGGTATGGGCAAGGAACTGGCTGATAATTTTGAATGTGCGGCAAAAACGTTTAAAGAGGCTGATGAGGCTCTTGGATTTAGCATTAGCGATATGATCTGGAACGGGGACTCCGAAACGCTTATGATAACCGAAAACACACAGCCTGCCATTGTCACAATGAGTACGGCGGCGCTCCGCATTATGCAGGAAAAGGGGATAGTACCCGATGTTACAGCAGGATTGAGCCTGGGCGAGTATACGGCGCATATTGCGGCGGGTTCGCTCGAATTTGCCGATGCGGTAAGGCTTGTGAGAAAAAGAGGTAAATATATGCAGGAGGAGGTTCCTGTGGGAAAAGGCGCAATGGCGGCTATAATAGCGCTTTCGCCGGAGGATGTAAAGGAATGCTGCGAAAAGGCGTCGGAGTACGGCGTATGCTCGGGCGCAAACTTCAACTGCCCCGGACAGATAGTTGTTTCGGGCGATAAGGCGGCTGTTGAAAAATGCTGCGAGCTGGCAAAGGAAAAAGGCGCAAAGCGTGCGCTTATGCTTGCCGTTTCGGCGCCGTTCCATTGCGCACTCTTAAAAGGCGCAGGCGAAAAACTCGCAAAAGAGCTTGAAAATGTGCCGATAAACGATATGAAAGTACCCGTTATCACAAACGTGACGGCAGATTATATAAAGGATAAGGAAGAAATAAAACCGCTGCTCATAAAACAGGTTTCAAATTCCGTTTTGTGGGAGGATACAATAAAGCGTATGATTGCGGACGGGGTCGATACCTTTGTGGAAATAGGTCCCGGTAAGGCTTTGAGCGGATTTGTAAAGAAAATCTCAAGAGATGTGAAGATTTTCAATGTGGAGGATACGGCTTCGCTTGAAAATACGCTTGAGGGATTAAAGTAAGGAGGATAAGCTTATGAAACTTCTTGAGGGAAAAACAGCCGTAATAACAGGCAGCGGCAGAGGAATAGGCAAGGCAATCGCAATGAAATTTGCGTCGTTCGGTGCGGATATAGTCATAAACGATATTCCGCAGTCGGAATATGCCGAGGAAACGTGTGAGGAGATAAAAAAGCTCGGTGTTAAATCCATAGTCGTAAAAGGCGATGTGAGAAATGTCGATGATGTAAAAAATCTTATCGACACAACGGTAAAGGAATTCGGAAAAATAGATATACTTGTAAACAACGCCGGAATAACACGTGACGGCTTAATGCTCCGTATGTCGGAGGAGGACTGGGATCTTGTTCTTGACATAAACCTTAAGGGAGCGTTTAACTGCATAAAAGCCGCCGCAAGACCGATGATGAAGCAGAGAAGCGGTTCTATAATAAACATAACGTCGGTCGTGGGAATTATGGGTAATCCCGGACAGGCAAATTATTCGGCGTCAAAGGCAGGTCTTATCGGACTTACCAAGACAACGGCAAAGGAATTTGCGTCAAGAAAAATCCGCTGTAATGCGGTTGCGCCGGGATTTATAGCCTCGGCTATGACCGATAAGCTTGATGATGATACAAAAGCAAAATACTTAGCGGCAGTACCGCTTTCGGAGTTCGGAAAACCCGAGCAGATAGCGGACGTTGCGGCATTTTTGGCGTCCGATATGTCAAATTATGTTACCGGTCAGGTAATAAATGTTGACGGCGGACTGTTAATGTAATATAATAGTATATATTTCAATGTAAATATATGACACATCACTGAAAGGAGGTGCCGGAATGGAGGAATTTGAAAAGGTAAAAGCCGTTGTGGTTGACCTGCTTGGTGTTGACGAGAGCGCCGTAACGATGGAGGCTTCTTTTGTTGACGATTTGGGTGCGGATTCGTTGGACATTGTTGAATTGATAATGGGTCTTGAAACAGAATTTAATCTTGAAATACCCGATGACCAGGCTGAAAAAATCAGCACTGTCGGTGACGCAGTAAACTATATAAAGGAAAATGCGTAAATAACTATGGGAGCGCCGCACTGCGGCGTTCCCAAAACAACCGATTTAATTGAAATTACAGGCGATGACCTATATATAAATACGGAGGTAAGCTTATGAGAAGAATAGCAGTAACGGGAATAGGTGCGGTTACTCCTATAGGTAACGATGCAGAAACTTTCTGGCAGTCGATAAAAGACGGCGTCTGCGGAATTGATAAGGTGACGCATTTTGACGCTTCCGGATATAAAACACAGATAGCCGGCGAGGTAAAAAACCTCAACGTAGAGGACTATATTGACAGAAAAGAAGTCCGCAAAATGGACAAGTACGCACAGTATGCGCTTATTGCGGCAACCGAGGCAGTGAAAAATTCGGGACTTGATATGAGCAAGGAAAATCCTTGGAAAGTCGGCGTTATAACAGGCTCTGGAATAGGCGGTATAAGCACATTTGAGGATCAGCACACAAACCTTATGGAGAAAGGTCCCGGACGTGTAAGTCCGTTCTTTATACCGATGATGATTTCCAATATTGCCGCTTGCAATATAGCTGTCAAATTCGGCGCAAAGGGTGTTAATCTGAACGTTGTAACGGCTTGTGCGTCAAGCACTCACTCAATAGGCGAGGCTTTCAGACATATACAGTACGGCGACTGTGACGTTGTTATCGCAGGCGGTGCAGAGGCAACCGTTTCCCCGACGGCTTTTGCGGGATTTTGCAATATGAAAGCAATGTCAACCAATAACGACGACCCCAAACACGCTTCAAAACCGTTTGACGCAGAGCGTGACGGATTTGTTTTAAGCGAGGGCGCAGGATTTTTGATACTTGAGGAACTTGAGCATGCCAAAAACAGGGGAGCAAATATCATATGCGAGCTTGTGGGATACGGCGCAACGGACGACGCATACCATATCACAAGCCCCGTACCCGGCGGAGAAGGCGGAGCAATGGCAATGCAGATGGCGCTTGATGACGCCGGCATAACGCCCGATAAGATAGATTATATAAATGCTCATGGCACATCAACAAAGTACAACGATCAGTTTGAAACCGAGGCAATTAAAAAGACCTTCGGCGACGCCGCATACAAGCTTGCGGTAAGTTCTACAAAATCAATGACGGGACATATGCTCGGAGCGGCAGGCGCAGTTGAGGCGATAGTATGCGCAAAGGCTATTTCCGAAGGATATATTCCGGCAACGATAAATTATAAAAACCCCGACCCCGACTGCGATCTTGATATTGTTCCGAATGAGGGACGTGTTCAAAACGTGGATTACGCAATGTCAAATTCGCTCGGATTTGGCGGGCATAATGCAACAATAATCCTTAAAAAGTATTGCGGTTGATGCTTTGCATAATGCTTTTGAGGTATACACACTAACGGCGCAAAAATAAAATCAAAGGCTGTGAAAAACCTTGCTTTGACCGATAAAATCGGAGCAAAGGTTTTTCGCAGCCCGTTTGTGGTTATATAGGCGGATTGCATCGGTAGGGGTCGATGCCCCTCATCGACCCGAAGCAATATCCTATGGTGAGGGCATTTCGGCAGGAGCAAGCCCCTGCCCTACAGCGTATGGTTTTGCAAATTCGCAACCGCTTACCGATACCGCAAACATTTAAAAACCAAACATTTTCTGTTATAAGAAAGGAGATACAGATGCGTGCTTTTGAAAAAAAACTCGGATATGAGTTTAAAAACAAAGAACTTTTGGAAACGGCACTGACTCACAGCTCGTATGCAAACGAACACAGGGTGCAGGATAACGAGCGTCTGGAATTTTTGGGCGACTCCGTCCTGAGCGTAATAATCAGCGAGCATATTTTTAAGCGCCTGGTAGGTGTTAATGAGGGTGAGCTTTCAAAGTTCCGTGCAACGCTCGTATGCGAGACATCGCTTGCGGCGATGTCGAAGAAAATTTCGCTTAATAAATACATTCGCCTGGGCAAGGGCGAGGCGGCAAGCGGCGGAAGCCAGAGACCGTCTATAGTATCTGATGCTTTTGAGGCGGTGATTGCGGCGATATTCCTTGACGCCGGTATGGAATTTGCAAAGCAGTGGGTGCTTAATCTTATGCATGACAGCATCGACAGTGTGCTTGCAGGCAACGGCTACGAGGATTACAAAACAATGCTGCAGGAAAAAATGCAGCACGGCACAAAAGGCAAGGTTACATACAATACCGTTGCCGAAACGGGCGCCGACCATAACAAGAGCTTTTCGGTAGAAGTGCTTATTGACGGAAAAGTTATCTGCCGGGGTTCGGGAAAAAGCAAGAAAGATGCAGAACAGCATGCCGCAAGAATTGCGCTTAAGAAATTACAGAAGAAGCAGGAAAAGGCAAATGAAAACGTATAATATTCCCGTTTTTGTTCCGCATAGAGGCTGTCCGTTCGATTGTGTTTTCTGTAATCAGAAGCGGATAACGGGTACGGCTTGCGAGGTTACGCCCGATGATGTGCGTGAAACGATAGAGAAATATCTGCGCACTCTGCCAAACGACGGCTGTGTTATAGAAACGGCGTTTTTCGGCGGCAGTTTTACGGGAATACCCATGTATGAGCAGTCGGCGCTTTTGAATGCCGCAAAATCGTTTAAGGACAGCGGAAAAATTTCGGGGATACGTCTGTCGACACGCCCCGATTATATAAATAAAGAAATACTCGATAATCTTTTAAAATATGGTGTGACAACTATTGAACTCGGCGTTCAGTCGATGTCAGACGATGTTTTAAAGGCGTCAAACAGGGGACACAGCGCCGATACGGTGCGTGAGGCGGTAAGGCTTATAAGGGAATATCCGTTTAAACTGGGACTTCAGATGATGACGGGACTTCCGTCGGACACTCCCGAAAAGTCGATATATACGGCGAGTGAACTTATACGCTTAAAGCCTGATTTTGTAAGAATATACCCAACTCTTGTGATACGTGACACGTACCTTGAGGAAATGTATAAAAGGGGAGAATACAAACCGCAGACCGTGGACGGGGCGGCGGAGCTTTGCAAAACGCTCCTTCTTATGTTTGAAGATGCGGGAATAACCGTCATACGCATAGGACTTCAGCCGACCGATGAAATATGCGAAAACGGGTCTGTTGTTGCAGGTCCCGTGCACAGCGCATTCGGTGAAGTGACGGAAAGTAAAATATACCTTGACCTTATAAGAAAACAGCTTAAAAGCGGCGACAGGGCAAAGGTTTTTGTCAATCCGTCAGAAATATCAAAGGCTGTGGGGAATAAGCGCAGTAATGTTTTAATACTTAAAAAAGAAAATATAGAAATAAAGGTTATCGGCGACGAAAAACTAAGGAAAAGAGAGGTGAGATGTGTTTGCTGTTAAAAAGAATTGAAATGCAGGGATTTAAGTCATTTGCGGACAAAACCGTGCTTGACTTTGTAGACGGCGCAACGGCTGTAGTGGGTCCTAACGGAAGCGGAAAAAGCAATATTTCGGACGCAATACGCTGGGTAATAGGCGAAATGAGCGCGAAATCTCTGCGCGGTTCCAATATGCAGGACGTCATCTTTGCCGGTACGGAAACGAGAAAACCGGTCAATTATGCAGAGGTAAGCCTTGTGCTGGACAACAGCACAAATGTATTTAATATAAATTTTGATGAAGTAATCGTAACACGCCGTCTTTTCAGAAGCGGTGAGAGCGTTTATCAGATAAACAGAGCAAACTGCCGTTTAAAGGATATACATGAGCTTTTTATGGATACGGGTCTCGGTCGTGACGGATATTCCATAATCGGACAGGGAAATGTATCGCAGATACTTTCCACCAAAGCAGAGGACAGGCGGAGTCTGTTTGAAGAAGCGGCAGGTATATCAAAGTATAAATACAAAAAGGACGAGGCACAGAAAAAGCTTACGGGTACGGAAGAAAACCTTGTAAGAATAAACGATATAATCCTTGAACTTGAGGGTCAGCTTAATCCTTTGAAAAATCAGTCCGAAAAAGCAAGAAAATACCTTGAGCTTTACGGCGAATACAAAACACTCGATATAAACCTGAGTATGGTAACGCTCGGCAAAAACAAGCTTGCCGCAGAAGAAGCGGATAAGCTGTATGCGTCGGTTGACGGCGAGCTTGCCGATTTGCGTTCACGTGAGTCGGAAACCGAGGCGAAAATCACTTCTCTGTATGATGAGCAGAAAAAGCGTGATGAGGAAAAGACAGAAAAGAATAATCTCCTTATAGAGAATGAAGCTAAGGGAATGGCAAATGAAAAGGAGATTTCCATAGCCGAGAATAACATAAAGAACAGCAACGCAATGCTCAACCGTATTGACGGTGAGATAAGAGCGGTCGGTGAAAAGAATACCGAGCGTGAAAATCTGATAGCACAACTGGAAAACGATATAAAAGAAATAGAGTCAAAAGCGCAGACCATACTTGCGGATTTTGACAGCGTGCAGGCGGAAAATGATGAGATTGCGGAAAAACAGTCCGAATTAAGCCGAAAAATCGAGGAACGCAAGGCACAGGTAATCGAAAAAATGAACACGATTGCCTCCAAAAAGGCGAAGATTTCAGGTATAGAGAATTTGCGTTCAAGCTTTCTGGAACGCAGAGAAACTGTCGAGGCTGAAATAAAGAGCCATAAGGAGGGCGTGAGCAATACTCTTGCGGCAATCGAGGAGGACACAAAGCGGATTGCCGAAAAGCGTGAAAAGAAAGAAAAGCTCGGCAAGAGCATATCCTTACAGCGTGAAAGACAGGAAACACTAAATTCCGAGATTTTAGGATATGTGCGTGAGTATAACTCCTTAAATGCGGAATATCAGACGAAAAATTCAAAAAAGCGTATGCTTGAAGCTATGGAAAATGATTATGCCGGCTTTGCAAAGAGTGTAAAAGCGGTATTGAAATCAGACGAGCTTAAGCATAACGTGATATACGGAACGGTTTCGGGACTTATCGATGTTGACAAAAAATATGTAACAGCAGTTGAAACGGCGCTCGGCGGAGCAATGCAGAATATTATAGTCGAAACCGAGGAGGACGCAAAAGCCGCAATAGCATATCTGAGGAAAACCGCATCGGGCAGAGCAACATTTCTGCCGATAAGCTCGGTGCACGGCAAAAAGCTTGATAATGAAAAAGAACTCCGCCAAATGACGGGATATATCGGAATTGCAAGCGATTTGATAAAATACGACGCAAGATATGACGGCGTTATAAAGAGCCTTTTGGGGCGTGTTGCGGTGGCGGATAATATAGACAATGCCATTGCGATAAACCGTAAATTCGGCTACAGATTTAAAACCGTTACGCTTGAGGGCGATGTCCTGAATGCAGGCGGTTCAATGGCAGGCGGAAGTGTTAATAAACAGAGCGGATTTTTGTCACGTGCCGCGGAGATAAAAACGCTTGCCAAGGAAATATCGGACGCCGCCGCAAAATTGCGCATAATCGAGGAAAAGAAAGAAAAGGCGGAAAATGAATTAAAAACCGTAAATAATCAGCTTTCATCGTTTGTGCCGCTTTTGCGTGAGTACGAGGACGAAATACTCCGCCTTGAAAATACCTGCGAGCATCTCAAAAAGAGCGTTGAGGACGGCGACAGTACCGAAAAGAACTATGCAATCGAACTTGAACAGATTTCGGAACAGCTCTCGTCATCATCGGAGGAGGTTGCGGTGCTTTTGAGCGAGGTGCGCTCGTGTGAAAACGAGTCGAACGCACTCAGCGAAGAAATCACAAAGCTTGAGGCGGAATACAGCGAGGTAAGCGAGAAAAAGGAAAGCCGCTCAAAAGATATTATGGATCGCACAATGGAGCTTGCGGCAATGCAGAAGGATATTGACCTTAAAAAGTCGCAGAAAGAGCAAATCCGTGCGGATATAGATGCGGCGAACGAGTCGGTTAAGGCTAAGGAGTCCGATAAGGAAAATATCTGCGCAGAGATTGCAAGGCTTGAAAGTGATATAAAAGAGCGTGAAAATCTGATAAGCGATATTAAAAAGCTGTCCGATGAGTACCGCACGCAGATAGGCGCAATAGACGAGCAAAAAGCAAAGATAGTGGAAACCCTGCAGGGCATACAAAACTCCAATAAAGACCTGACCGACAAGCTTCTGAATTTACAGCAGGAACTGTCGAGAGTTGATGCAAAGCGCATTAAGCTTAATATGGAGCGTGAAAATATTCTCAATCGTTTGTGGGAAGAATACGAGCTGACGTATTCTTCGGCAGAGGAAACGGCCTCGGAGGTTGAAAACGAAAAAGAGGCGTCAAAGCGCCTTGCGGAGCTTAAATCGGGCATTAAGGCTTTGGGCAGCGTTAATATGGACGCTATCGAGGAATATAAAGCAGTTAAGGAAAGATACGAATTTTTAAGCGTGCAGAAGAACGATTTGGAAAAATCAAAGGCTGATTTAAATCAGATAATCGACTCCATGCAGGAGCTTATGCAGGAGCATTTCGGAACGCAGTTCGGACTGATAAACGAAAGCTTCAGCAATGTATTCCGTGAGCTGTTCGGAGGCGGACGGGGAAAACTGTATCTTACCGATCCCGAAAATATTCTCGAAAGCGGTATTGAAATAGAGGTACAGCTGCCTGGAAAAGGCTTGCAGAATATTAATCTGTATTCGGGCGGTGAGAAGTCGTTTATAGCGATAGCTCTGTTGTTCTCGATTTTAAAGGTTAAGCCTACGCCGTTCTGTATCCTTGACGAGATAGACGCCGCACTCGATGACGTAAACGTTTCGAGATTTGCCACATACCTTAAAAATTACGTGGATCAGACGCAGTTTATAGTTATAACCCACAGACGGGGAACTATGGAAGCGGCAAATATCCTCTACGGCGTAACGATGCAGGAAAAGGGCGTTTCAAAGCTTTTGTCGCTTAAGATAGACGATGTCGAGGAAGGCTTGGTTAAATAAAATTTCTTGCCGTATTGTACGGCGGAACGGAGATATAAATGGGATTTTTTGAAAAGTTAAAAGCCGGTCTGAAAAAGACCAGCACAAGCGTTACCGAAAAGGTGAACGAGGTTTTCAGCGTATTCGTGAAAGTAGACGAGGAATTGTTTGAAAACCTTGAGGAAGCGCTCATAACGGCGGATATGGGTGTGGAAACCTCGATGTATATAATCGAGGAGTTGAGAAAACGGGTAAAATTAAAGCATATTACGGACGGCAATGCCGTAAAGGACGAGCTTAAAAGCGTTATAGCGGAGATATTGTCGGAGCAGAATTCTGCAATGAAACTTGAAAATAAGCCTGCAGTGGTGCTTGTTATAGGTGTAAACGGTGTCGGAAAGACCACAAGCATAGGCAAAATCGCCGCACATTATAAGGAGGCAGGCAATAAGGTTATGCTTGCGGCGGCGGATACGTTCCGTGCGGCGGCGATAGAACAGCTTGATATATGGGCACAGCGGTGCGGCTGTGAAATAATAAAGCACCGTGAAAACAGCGATCCAGCCGCCGTTGTGTTTGACGCCTGTGCGGCGGCAAAAGCACGCGGTGCGGATATACTCATATGCGACACTGCCGGACGGCTCCATAATAAGAAAAATCTTATGGCGGAGCTTGAAAAAATAAATCGTGTGATAGACCGTGAACTGCCCGGTTCTTCGAGGGAAACGCTTTTGGTGCTTGATGCAACCACGGGACAGAACGCCGTAAGTCAGGCAAAGTTGTTCGGCGAGGCGGCGAATATTACGGGAATTGTGCTTACGAAGCTTGACGGTACGGCAAAGGGCGGTATAGTGGTTTCCATTTCAAAGGAACAGGAAATACCGGTTAAATTTGTCGGCGTGGGAGAGGGAATAGACGACTTGCAGGAGTTTGATCCCAATGACTTTGCAAAAGCGCTTTTTGATAATGATTAAACCGTAGAAGTATGTCAAGAAATTTAATGAAAAGTTATTTTTATTAAATTTCTTGACATTACAGATAAAATTTGCTATAATATTTAAGTTGAATTTGTTTGCACCTGTGGCGGAATTGGCAGACGCGCCAGACTTAGGATCTGGTGTCCCCAACGTGAAGGTTCAAGTCCTTTCAGGTGCACCAACAATCAGAAAATCCGAACCCTGTACCAAGCGGTACAGGGTTCGGATTTTTGATTTGTTTAAATTATCATACAGCAAAGTACTTTTTATGGTACAGTAAATGTAATATAATATGAATATATCAATCCTAAATTGACAAAGTGAAGTTCGGATTTTTGAGCAATTTTTTGTAAAATAACCGAAGTTCACCTTGACAAAAGAGGTGGGTATATATGTTAAAATATAAATGGTTACTGTCTGCGGAAAGCAGGTA
>Ga0256404_1000526_pt1 | contig 99826 bp, 114 predicted proteins | sample RumenRJG_01DNA_FD_185990 | JGI IMG/M metagenome (GOLD analysis project Ga0256404, IMG submission 185990) | Bovine rumen microbial communities from Lethbridge, Alberta, Canada - RJG_01 | ecosystem: Host-associated > Mammals > Digestive system > Stomach > Rumen | place: Canada: Alberta... | reverse complement strand
CACCGTCGCCTATATGAACGCCTGGCATGATGGTAACATGCTGGCCAATCCAGACATCATTGCCCACAACGGTATCACCCTTCAGAGGCAATTCATCTTTCACTGGAGCAATGGCACTTCCCCAGTCGCCACCAATGACATAAAACGGATAGGTTGTCACACCGTCCATCCTATGATTGGCTCCATTCATGACAAACTCCACACCCTTGGCAATAGCGCAGAATTTGCCAATAATCAGCCGGTCACCTATGAAGTCGTAGAAATGAGTGACATGCTTCTCGAACTGGTCAGCACCATCCACATCATCGTAGTAGGTATAGTCGCCGATGATGATACGCGGGTTCTTCACAACGTTCTTGATGAAGCAGAGGCTTGGAATCTTCGGATTCGGAAAAGCCTCATTGGGGTTGGGTCTATTATTGATTTCCATAAATTCCGATTTTTCTGTTATCACATTTTTTTCATATAATAGCCCATTCTGTTCAACTGCATGGCGGCTCCCATCAGGTAGAGTTGATGCAGACAGGAAACATAGGCATTGAAAGCTTCTTTTGTTCCTGGTTCTATGTTCTGGTGACGAAGAGCATTATATACTCGTGAAGCACACTCGCCAGTGACTTTCTCCAGAGCTGTGTAGTCTGCGCCCTGCAACAAGAGAACATCTTGGCGAATATATTCATCCATCGAGTCGTAGCCGCGCTTGTCGCGCATGTAGGTATAGAGATCGTCGATTTTGGAATAGATATCCCATTCCGTGTCCCACATCTTGGCTACGGCCATGCCGATATACATCATCCAGCCCAGTGAGGCAGAGGGATAGTCCTGAAACTCTCGTATGCCGTCAGGGATGTAGGTCTTGGCTATCTCTTCCCATTTGTCTTCAACATCGGGACACTCCGGCAAACGTTCATCAACCTCCTTCATTGACAGCAGGAACTGGTGTAAGTCCTTACGCAATATCTCTTCAAAATTCTCCATACTTCTATAACATATTTTCTAATCGTTCTACTGCTTGTGTAATATCCTCTAGAAACCGTTTGTGGTCACGGAGGAAGTCAGCCCTGCCGCCACTGATGGCATCATATAATTCCCGACTCATGTCATCTGCATAAGACGCAATAGCAATCTCAATGTCATCCTTCTGCCAGTTGAGTGTTGAATGAACATAGATTCTCTGTTTCTGATGCAGGAAACTGTAGGCTGTCTCTACACTGTCTTTCGTTATCATTTGTTTTTGTCATAGCCTATCGGACGGAACTGTTTTTGCTTGTCGCTGTAAACGAATCCATATCCGTACAGGTAGTTCTTTATATCTTTCGGCTCCGTCCCAAAGTTGTAGCACAAGGATTCAAGCGTGTCAAACTCTTCATCCCTCAGAAGCATATTGACACTCGAAACCAGTATTGCAGGGTCTTTCGGTAAGAAATCCATTTCACAAATTCTATTAAAACACGCTGCAAAGATACTCTTTTTCCCTTTATTATTCATATCTTTGCAGCCAACATTACAATACTTTAAGAGAATTATGGCACATATTGTTGATGTATCAGGGAGAGAATGCCACCTGTACAAAGACTCCAATGCTGAATTCTTGTTGGTTCAGCCAATTGATGAACATGACTTGGAGGTGTTGGATCAGGAAGTGGAGATTATCAAGGAACTATCCGATAAGCCATTTTCCCTTGCAGCATTTATGATAAAGGACTGGAATCAAGAGCTTACACCTTGGTCTGCCCCTCCAGTATTCGGTAAGATTCCTTTTGGCAATGGGGCAGAAAGCACCTTGAAGTTTATCACAAACCAACTGTTACCTGTCGTTCAAGAAGAAACGGCTCATGTCATACTTGGCGGCTATTCTTTGGCTGGGCTGTTCGCATTATGGGCATCTTATCAGACAGACAGGTTTGAGGGGATTGTTGCTGCTTCTTCATCGGTCTGGTTCCCAAAATGGATTGAATATGCCCAAGATAACAAACCGCTTGCAAATACCATCTACCTCAGTCTTGGGGATAAGGAGGAAAAGGCAAAGAACCCAGTTATGACACAAGTTGGTAATGCCATCCGTAAGCAACATGAGATATTGAAAGCCCAGATAGATAACACCATACTCGAATGGAATCCCGGCAATCATTTCATCGATTCAGAAAAGAGAACGGCGAAAGGCTTTGTTTGGGTAATGAACATGATGGATTAAAAAGGCTAACATTTATAATAATGAAAGATGCGGCGTGAGCCGCATCTTTCAGACTATGATCTAAACTTTTCACCTTCCAAGTACTTTATAAGTGGTGATGATGACGTTCAACTGAAGTCGAATTCGGTGACATAATGGTCGAAGGCGAGACCCTCTGTGCTTCCGTAACGGGCAAGGATGTTCATGATGTCTTCCTGCTGACGAGGTGAGAGCAGATTCTCGCCATGATGATACCGGTAATAGGGACCACAACCACTACTGAAGTAGTTCATCACACATTCGCGGGCTTCTGCCTTCTGATGGCGGGGCACATTCTTGTAAAGCTGACTGAAGCCCCAGGCTTTCTGTACGGGTTTCACATCGCGGAAATGCTGGCATTGACCACTTTCCCATGCTGCCGGGTAGATGGCAGGACCATGAAGTCGCACTTCGGGTTGAAGCCGATAGGCTTGATAATGCAGGCAACATTCGCGCAGCTGACAGTTGTTATTGAAACAAAGTTCATATCCATTGGGGATATTTTCGTATTTTAGTTGATTTTCCATAAGACCTAACATTGAATTTTGATAACTTATTGAATTTAAATGTGTTAACTTAAATATTATACTTAGAACACCTAACAAAAACCTAACATAAGACCTAACAAAAAGGTAACATAAGACCTAACATTTTAGTCTATGCAGCCCGTAAAGGGATGACTTTGTAGAAGGGTACATTGCTATGATCTGACGACTCATAGCCGAGGGTAGTCATGACATGCCCTACACGGATCTTGTTACCATGATTGATATCTACGGAAGGATACTCCTTCTGGATATGACTCAGTAGCATCTTCGTGTTCATCAGCTTAGCAACCTCGCCCTCCTTAGGCTTGCGGAAGCAAATTTCAACCATCTCTCCGATATCTTTCTGCTGCATATAATTATGGTTCATCTGCTGAATGCGTGCCACTTCATCATTCGTGAACCAATAAGGAGTCTTTGCCACTGTCAGTTCATACACCACCTGCGCATACAATTGTCCGTAATCAATCTCACCCGTATTGTCAATATACTGTCCTTCGGGGATCTGCAGACAGATATATCGGCGACTACCAGTGGGATCAGTCAGCGGATGAGGATTGTTGGTCGTTGCCACGAATGAGGCGAAACGCGGACGGTCTTCTTGAGAAGCCCCATAGATAGGTCGGCCGTTCACCTTACTCTTCGAGAGCGTCTGTTTCAAGGCAGCATGCTGACTGGGGCGAATGGCATCCAATTCATCTAGGTTCACCAAGAGATTGTTCGTCAGAGCCATCTCCTTATCGAACTTGTTCGACAGGTTCAGATGGTCAAGATAGTATTCCCGTAAATCGGCAGGCAGCAGTCGGTGGAAGAAGGTAGTCTTACCACATCCCTGAGCACCAATCAAGGTAGGTACACACTCATTACCATGAAGGGTGTCCATCTGAAGCCAGTGCGCCACAGCAGACAACAGCCAGGTGGAAAGGAATCCCTGTTGCTCGGAGGTGATGCCGGGCAGACGACCGAACAGCTGGGCAACGTGGTTCTTTCCGTCCCATTGGGGCAGTTGTTTCAGGTAGTCGCCAACAGGATTATACACAGGTACATCCTCAGAGTAAACGAACTCCATGATTTCCGTCTTCGGACTCCCTTTTTCGCATACCTGCTCCTTCTTGGCACGGCGGATGATGCTGTTGATCGCCTCTTGGGTCAGAGGCCGCCAGGTGAGCGAATCAGGCTTGGTTGCAAACTCTACCTTCCCGTTCAGCACATTGCGACGGAAACAGTAATTTTCATTGAGAAACTGCTCCACTACGAGCGTTGTCTCCAAGAGAGGAGACATAGATTCTCCATTGATCATTGTTTTTTGGGTCATTGAATAAAGATTATTAAGTTTAGGCGGGATTGGCATATGGGTGTTTCTCATAGCGTCGAGCCTTTCAAATTTCGCAGTGCAAAGGTACAAAATTTTTGCGCGATTTCCAAATTTTTACCAGTAAAAATCATAATTATTTTGTAAAACAAACCGAAAACTTTTACCAGATCAAAATGTTAGGTGTCATGTTAGGTCTTATGTTAGGTCTTTGTTAGGTTTTATGTTAGGTCTTTAAGACCTGTTTTTGAAGCTAAATTACTCATAATCAAACAACTAAGTTTTTTTAATGTTAGGTCTTTCGAAAATACACAAAATGGCAGCATTTCCTAAAGCAAAATTGTAGTAAAATTTTACAGAAGTCGATAAAAATATTCCCACGTTGGGAATAAAAAGTTCCCAGCATGGGAATAAAGTGTTCCCAACGTGGGAATAAAGTGTTCCCAACGTGGGAATAATCTTAATTCGACAGCTTGGTAGCAGAATAACCGATTCCGGTAATCGAGTTGATGACTTCCTCATCACTCACAGAACCTTCTATTGCAGCTGTTCCTGCTGTAAGATCAACCTCCACACTGGTAACGCCCTCCAACTGCTGGAGCGCTTTCTCCACATTGGCACGACAGTGGTTACACATCATGCCCTCCACTTTGAATAGTCTTTTTTCCATTGTATGATTGTTTTTAGTAGGTATCAAGCGTTTGATGAGCGCATACACGAGCAAAGCCCCAAGCACGATGCTGCATACGATATTGAAGAATGCAGGTGCCTCATGACAGCAGGCGTGCGATTGCGTCAAGTGCGAGGTAAACCATTCCCGTGGCAACAGGTAATCAACACCCAAGCCGAACACGATGGCACCGAGTGTGATGGATAGCAGATAGAACCACAGCGTTCTCTTACCCAGCACCTTACGGATGACCAATATGGAAGCCATGTTACAAGCCGGACCGGCCATGAGTAGCACAAGAGCCGCCCCTGGGGTGATTCCCTTGAGCATCAAGGCCACGGCAATGGGAATGGAGCCCGTTGCACACACATACATCGGAACCGAGATAGCAATCATCAAGAGCATACCAATCATCGGCGTATCGGCAAAACTCAGGAAGAAATCATCGGGCACAAGAACCGTGATGAGCGCAGCAATGATGAGTCCCATCACAAGCCAGCGCCCAATATCCTGCACCATGTCCACATAGCCATAGCGCAAGGCCACCATCAGTCGTTGAGTAAATGACAGTTTCTCTACAGATTGCTCCACCTGCTGACCAACGTTTTCCGACGGTTGATGACGGTTTGCCATATTCACCATCTCGCCACCTACGAGAGAAGTAACCAGCGCAGCCACAGGTCGGAGGATGGCAAAGGGAACACCCAGTAGTGAGGCAGTGGCAAGAATGGAATCCACGCCTGTTTGCGGTGTAGCTATCAGAAACGAGGTGGTAGCCCCCTTCGAAGCCCCCTCCTTACGTAGTGACATGGCTGTAGGTATCACGCCACAAGAACAGAGTGGCAGCGGTACACCAATCATAGCAGCCCATAATACCGAGCGGAAATCATTACCTCCCAGATAACGCCGGTAGATCACTGCTGGCACAAAAGCGTGCAGCAGTCCTGCGAAACCGAATCCAAGAAGCAGATACGGCGACATCTCATTGATCAATGCCCAAATTTCACGCATATCATCTAATCATTTACCATTATCATTGTTCCTGTTCCTTTATAATGATAGAGGGAGGACATTCGTACATCACCTTGGCATGGTTGGTACGGATGAGCTCACGACTGATGCACTCGCCCGTCACACGGTCGATCGTGTCCCGATAAACCTCTCCGTTGCGATACACATCTTTTCCTTCACGAGAGAAGAATTCGTTCTCGGCATGAATATGGAAAGTATGAGGCAGTGTTTCTTCTGCCCGCAACTCACCACACAGGTATTCATCATCCACCCACAGTCGTAGCTGATAGGTATTGGAAGTATTGTTCTTTACCCGGTAATCAATATAGTTGTACGAAATGCTTGTACCTGTGCCGAAGGGAATCTGTCTGCCGAAGTCGGGAAAGAGATCCAGTCCGTCGTGGTGATGATGCTCGGTGATGGTCAGATCGCTATGCAGCACCATCCAGTGAATCAGGTTCGACAGTTGGCATAATCCACCACCGATGCCCTGTGCCGGCTGACCTTTAGCAATGGTGAGTCCTTCCTTGTAACCTTTCTTCTTCGTGGTTCGTCCTACCTGTTTCCACACCGAGAAGGTCTCGCCAGGCCGGATGAGCAGTCCGTCAATATGTTTAACCGCCAGGGCCAGGTTCGTAGCTTTGTTCTCCTGCAGTTGCATGTTGACGTTACCCAGTCGGCGGCGGATCAAAGAGTTATGCCGATAAACCAGCACAGGCAAGGTGGAATCAGCTTGTTCTTTGGCAAAAAGCGTATGCTGGAACGAGTCCTTCAGGCACCGTTTCATAATCTCCTTCTCCATCGAGAGGCGATAGGTGAAGGGAGAGATCTCGCAGAACATTTTCCGTTTCATGTGGACAAAGGTACGATTAAACAAGCAAAAAAGCAAAAAGAAAATCGATTTTCTTTTTGCTTTTCCTGTTCTCGCGGTTACTCTATTGGTATCTGAATCACTGACAGCCATTTCTCAGGGTCTTTCTGGTTCCATACTCCATCGATGTAGCATGTGCGATGCTGACCTACAGGCTTATAGCCCTGTTCGTCGATGTAGCGGAAGGCCTCGATGAACGACTCGTAGAACCGTTCGTAGGGGCCGACGTGCTTCATGCAAAGAGCCTTGGGCACAGCGGGCAGACGTTTGAACTGGATGATGGCACTGTCCTCGCCCATCTCCTCTACCTGTTCGCAATATTCAATGTCGATGTCCGTCGGTGTGTACTCCTTGTTGTGTTCGATAGTGAAACAGTAACCTGGTGGTGGGCACTTGCAGCCGAGACGTTGCATCTCAGGGGCGATTTTCTCCACACACATAGGACCGATGGCTGCAAAGTTAGGGATAACTTCGCGATGACTTGCCACGATAATCTCTGGCAATGACTGAATACTGAATTTTTCCATTGTCTTCATTTCTTTGCGAGCGTTCCTCCAGTTGAGCAGTCGGTTGCGGCGGGCAATCAACTGTTGCAGTTGCGCCTCCGTTTCTTTGATTTTCTCAGTCAGTTGGCGGATACTTGGAAAATGCGAGTTGTCCTCGAACAAATCCTTGATTTCATCCAGCGAAAAACCGAGTCGTTGTAGGTCGCGGATAGTTTGCAACTTCTGCATCTGGTTGATGCTGTAGTAACGGTAGCCCGTCCACTCGTCCACCTCGTCAGGTGTCAGCAGTCCTTTCTGCTCATAGTGACGCAGTGTCTTGACTGTTACCTGCATCAGCTGTGAGAACTCTCCGATCTTTAACTTCGTTTTATAACTCATAATCGCGCGATGATTCTGAAGATAGTTTCAAAATCAGGTGCAAAGATAATGCCTACCCTTAGGGACGAGTCAAGAGAAATGAAGAAATTAACATGGATTTAACATTATCCCGTTGTTCTGTCATCGTCTAGGTCAACGTATGCATATCTTATTGTGCTAACAATTGCCTGGCAATATTTGCTATTACTGCCTCAGATGATGAGTGCGTGGTGAAAATGGCGATAATGGCATAGCTTCCATCAGGCATAAGAATGATACCTGCATCGTTCATGTCTTGCACTCCTTCAGGAGATGGGAATCCTGTACCTGTCTTATGTACGACACGAGCATCTGTGGGTATCGCAGCAGGGATTCGTTCCAGTCCTGTTGAGCAGTCAGCCATCACATTCCAAATGAATGTCAGATATTGGTTGTCATCTTTATGACGATAAAACCACTCGAACAAACGAACCATTTCGGCGGGGGTGCAATTATTTTCGATAGCCTTTGCCGGATTCTTGTGCATCTGTTCCTCTGTCATGCGGATATGAATATCGTGGAATCCAAGTTTTCTCATGCATTTCTCTATTGATTGGGGCTTGCCACAAAACTTGAAAAGGAGTTCGCTTGCATTGTTGTCGCTCTGTCCAAGAGACAATTCCAACAGTTCAGCATACGAAAAGGCTTTGACACCTTCAAATAGTTTTAGCATTGGCGACCACGTGTCTTGCGTCAGGTTTGCTTTATCGACAACGATAGTGTCATCAAGATCCAACCCTTTCCGACTCAGGTAATTGGCAACGTATAACGCTTGCGGGAACTTCATCACACTATGCATCGCAAAACGCTCGTTTTCGTTCATACCAACAATAGAGCCATTGCGCATGATGCACGCACCATAGTTGGTACTGTCGCTTATTGGCTCTTGAGCCAAACACGATGTAGCAACCAATGCATAAACCAGTGTTACTATCTTTCTCATATTATTTCTTGTCCTAATGAAATGACCATGACCTTCGGTCGAGCCTGCTCACGCTCGGCCGAGCGATGCAAGCATCACTCTGCTCTCGCTAAAACGCAGCCTTCATGTATGGCGGCAAACGTTGCGACAAATGCTGCGATTGAGATGGGAATGATTGACCATATTGTCATGGGTACTGCAATGAATAGCAGGAAACCCGCCCACTTGTTCGCGAGAGTGTGAGGGAAGCAAAAGCGCCCGTGCACCCAAACTGCCGAAAGCTGATTCACAACTTTAATCGCGACAATTACTCCAGCCCACAGCCATAACCATTGCGGCAGTTCGAGTTTCGGCAGGAGCTTCCAGGCACAACACGCTACGAAGCAGATGTCTGCCACGCTATCCAGCCATGCTCCAGTCCTGGTAACGCACTTCAGTTTCCTAGCCAGCCACCCGTCGGCAATGTCGCTGATGCCACAGAGACCATAGATTATCCAAAACACCACACCCGTCACATCACAAAGAAACATTCCTAAAGATCCAGCTATCCTAAGTATAGTAATGATGTTTGGCAATTGAGTCAAATACTTATTACTCAATGACAAAACTACGTGGATAGAAATCACTATAGAAACGACCGTCGGTGGCGGTGAACTTCAAGACGCAGTAGTTAGGATCAGTGACGCCACCAGGATAGTACTGCTCGTCACCATCGTGCCAGATCATCTCTTTCGAGGCGGCATCCGTCAGCACCTCCATCGTGCCACGAAGCATCATACCCTTGAAACCTTCGGCATCGCAGAAGTAGATGCAGGCCTTGGGGTTGGCCTTGTATTGAGCCACACGTATTGAAAAGGTGTTGGTGGTAAAGTAGAAGGTTTTGATACCCTCGCGCTTTCGAGGTGCCAGCATGGCTTTGGTCCAAGGAAAACCTTCTTGGTCTACTGATGAGATGTAAGCGATGGGCAGTTTGTCGGCCATCTGTGCAATGAGTTTTTTAACACCTGCCAAAGCGGGGTTAACATTCATGACTTCATCGTTACTAACATCCAACGTTTGGCGCCAACGCTTCAACTGGGGAAAGTACGATTTCATCATGCCAATATATTCCTCTTTGGTAATCGGCTTTTCCAAGCCTTCATTAACGGCGTTCACAAATTGGGCGCAATGCTCAATCATCTCGTCCATCGTATAGTCCTGCAAAAACTTGCCATCCTTGTAGCAGTACATGCAATAATCTTCGTTCTTTGTGCCGTCGGCATTGGTGCCGAGAACATCATTAGTGAGCGGCATGCCGCAGCTCTGACAGAATCTTTGTTCCATTTTATCTTTATTTGTTAATTTCTAATCTCAATACTCTGATTGGCCTGTTCTCACCTTGATATTGTGTCGCATCGATGCAGGTTTCACCTGTTTGAACAAAACCACACTTCTCCATCACTCGGCCTGAGGCGGGGTTATCCACAAAGTGACCGCTAATGAGCGATTTGATATCAGTAGTTTCTCGGATGTGGTCTAACATCAGCTGCAATGCTTCTGTACAGATACCATGATTCCAATAGGGCTTTGCCACCCAATAGCCGATGAGCGGTTCACCCTCGCGGGCCGGCAGGTTACACTCGCACGATGGACCGTAGCCCATAGCACCTATTGCCTCACCAGTTTCTTTCAGCTCGATAGCCCATGTGTGCAACGCATCTTTAAATACTGTGCGGATAATCTCCAGACTCTCTTCCACACTCTTATGTGGTGCCCATCCAGCTCGAGGGCCGACGTCCGGATCAGAAGCCCATTTGAATAGCGTCTCCGCGTCGCTATCTCGCCAAGGGCGTAATATAATACGACTATTTTCCATATCTATTTATTTGAATTTCCCACTGAGAATTCTTTTGCGCAGACTCTTTACAGCGGGCTTGTAATACGCAATCTCCATCGCTTCGAGAGTGCGTTTCAACTCATCCGTCAGTTCTGGATAAAAGCTGCACATGCGATAAGCGAGCTTCATGCAGAGCGTTTGGATACCAGGAAACTCCTCAATGCTAACCGTATGCTCGAAACAGAAGTCAAGGAAGTCGGTCCGCAGGTCGTCCTCTTCTAACGTCAGACGTTCGATGATGTTCAGAGTCAACCGTCTGACAGACGAATTTTCCGTCTGCATGGCCTGGTCTATCAGTTCATTGAGCGTCACCTGCAATTCTGAGAGTTCCTCGTCGGTGGCTTTGGTCAGTCCCCACAAGGCACTCCTCGCCACACGATAGTCCGAATCAAAGACATACCGCCGTGCAAAACCGAGGAAATCGCCTGTAGCCCTGACTTCCCGATATATCTCCTGCGCACCGCCCTCAGAAAACACCTGCCTCAGCCTCTCGCTTGTTATCGTCATAGTAACTATTTCAAATATTCCATAACACCTTGGCGATAGAGTTCTGCTGGGTCGCTGATGCCGTCCTTCGACAGTTGGTCGAATATTCGACAGAACGTCTGCACGCCGGCCTCCCTGAAGCCAAAGTAATCGGCAGTCTCACGACCGGCAATCTTGCAGTTGTACCAACAGGCTAGAGACTCGAAGGCGCTCCAGGGCACGTAAGTCAGATCTCGCTTTGAGTCTAACTTCTTGATGTACTCCTTCATTTCATCTTCGATTGGGTCGATGCTATCCTGCATCAGGAAGATGCCGAACTCATGACTGAACATCGCTAACTGGTAGTCGATATTCTGATTATACCATACAGTGTTGGTACTGTCGTTCAGATTGTTGTACGAGGGACCTTTCTGGCCAGCACAATACAGCAACCAGTGATAATCGCCCCGCCGCCAAGTATATCCCGTCACTCGTTCCCAGTCCCTGACGAACGTCTGCTCCTGCATCTTCTGGCTCAGCAGTTGCTGGCGCTCCTCCATTTCAGCCTTCACTTGAGGATATACATTTTTGAGATAATTGTCATAGTTTTCTACATACACGTTGGCGATAGTTGTAGGAATGACCATTTCATTAGCAGGCACCCCCATGCTTATCGCTTCTTCGCGATAGCCATCTATGATGTTTTTGAGTTCGTCTGCATTGGAAAATGTTTCTTGAGCAACCTTAAAAAAGAACCAGGAATAAGGAGCATTCTCACCCTGTCCGAAGGTTAGGTATTCCTTGTACTTCTGTAATGTATCAATCGCTGCCTTTGGAAGCGTATTACCATATTTCGCTGCATAAGCCGGGTCGGAGAATCCCAGTTCTGCAAGCGTGTAGAGATGCGTTACATAGTTCACCTCTGGGTGAATCTCTACCCATATCTTGACCTCCGGTTGCGCTATAGCTTCAGAAGCCAGAAACGCAAAGATTAATAAAACATATTTCATTGCACAACTTCATTGAATGTGTTTAATACTATAGTTTTCATTTCTATTTACAGAACCTTCTTTACACCAGGAATCAGCCGCAGCAGCCAGGTAAACACGAACGATGCGATGGTGATGGCAAGGCCGATAAACATAAATTTGCCGAAAGCACCCATCCAAATGCCGTCAACCGCATGCTGCAGAACGAGCATCAACAGCATCGTCAGGCATACTTTCAGATTGTCCAGATATAAAAGTCGTTTCATTCTTCGTATCCTAATTGTCCTGGCAGACGGAGTTTTTCCTTCTGCGGGAAGGTGACCTCGTATGCCTCGAAGGCCTCAGGATGCTCGTCGGCCACGAAGTAGCCCTTGGGCGGACAATAAGTTCCCTCACGATTGCCCCAATAGCCAGGAATCAGTTCTTGGGCAAGGAAGAATGGCACATCTTCATCCTTCGGCATATCATGATAATGAATATTGAGTTTGCTGGCCAAATCGAAACCTGCATGTTTGTAGAACTCGATATTGCCCTCCATCTGTAGCAGGCCGATGCCCATCGCGCGAGCCTTCTCCAACGCATACTGCAGTAGCTTCAGACCGTAACCTTTGCGCTTGTAGTCGGGGTGGATGCTAATGGGGCCGAATGTCCAAGAAGGAAAAGACCCACCCCCATCCCCTCCCTGTGAGTGAGGGGAGTCTAAAGCAATCTCGGCCTTCGAAAACATCACATGGCCGATGATCTTGCCATTCTCTTCCATCACAAAGTCAAGCTCAGGGATGAAATCGGGATTCGTCCGATACTGATTGAGCACATAATGCTCTGTGCATCCAGGACGATAAACATTCCAGAATGCCTCTCTCGTCAGGTTCTCTACCTCACGATAATCTTTTGGTTGTTCTAAACGGATAGTCATTGATCTGATTCGATTTTTACTATTTTGACGTTGCAAACTTATCAATAGTTGCAGAGTCTGCAAAAATTACAGGGATATTCTTATCACATTCTTGCTTTTTGCTTGTCGCCGGCGCCTGAGCCGCGATACTTCGAACGGGCCTCGTTGAACTTCCACGTCAGGTCGAGGGTGAAGGTGCGGCGGGTGGGGTTGTGTAGCGTAAGTTCGCGATAGCCGTAGAGGATGGCATCGGTCTGGTTGCCGTTGAAGATGTCGATGCAGCGCAGGTCGGCAGTGAGCGTGCCCAGACGGCGGAGGCTGAAATCTTTCTGAAGGCCAAGGCTGCCAACGAAGCGTGGCTTGGTGATGTGGAAGTTGTTGTATTCACCCTTCGTGGCCCATTCTATGTCTGCATTCAAACGTAAGTCATGAGGCAGTTCGATGGCGTTGCGCCAGGAACCGTTGATCCAAGGCTGCGAGAGTGTGATAACCTCGCCAGTGGCCGTGGGCGATTTATAGTTCTGGAACATGGCCACGACTGACCACGAGGGATGCCAGCAGCCGATGACGGGCTGTGCGTAGGCGATGACGGTCAGACGGTCGTAGTCTTCCTGACTGTTGATGGGGCGCACGAGACTGATGAACGGGTCGGTGTAGCCTGGGTAGGGCTCTGTCGACATGGTGAAGGCATCCTTGATGCGACCGTAGTTGAGCGTAAGGTTCATCCACTTGTAGGCGGTGTTCAGCACGATGCTGTGGGTGTAGGTGGGCCTGAGATAAGGGTTGCCGCTCTGATAGGTGTAGCGGTTGATATAGACCGTTGAACTGGTGAGGTTGGAGTAGTTGGGGCGCTCGATATCCCTGCGGTACGAGAGCGAGAGCTGAACCTTGCCGATGGGGGCTGAGACGACGAGGGTGGGGAACCAGTCGCCATAGTCGCGGCACACCTCATCCTGCTTCTTGCCGAAGTTGAAATAGTCGTTGGTGAGATGCTCGTAGCGCAGTCCGACCTGTGCGAACACCTTGCCGAACTGGCGTCCGTACTCTGCGAAGACGGCTGCCGACTTCTCGTTGATTTCGGTGTCGGTGGTCTTCACGGGAACGGCATCGGTGGCCATGAAGTCGTAGGCGTCGGTGCGGTGGTTGTAGCTATATTCACCGCCGAGCGAGAAGTTGCCCTTCATGACGGGATAGCCGAAGATGAGTTTCGTGGCCCAGAAATTGTTGCTGCTCACGGTGTTGCTCTGGATGGAGCGATTGACAGGGCTTCCGCCTGCCTCGGTGGTCACTTCGCGGGTGCTGCCCGGCGACTGGGTGTCGTCGAAAAGTCCGTCGATGTTGAGGTCGATGCTCAGCTGGCCTGCCTTGCCATTGTAGTAGGCATTGAAGATGTGCTTCGTGAACTTGTCGTCCTGATTGATGTCGCTCTCGGAACGCTCCTTGAAGATGTTGTTCTCGTAGCTGTCGGTATAGAACAGGCTGCTGTATCCGCCGCTGGGATGACTGTCGTATTTGTAGAAGGCACCGAAGCTGTGGTTCTCGTCCAGCATATAGTTGACCTGCAACTGCGGCGACCAGCCCCTCCAGACGTTCTTGTAGTTTTCTTTTGAGCTGACGCCGTCGATGCGGTCGGGACCGGCATAGTAGGTAAGGACGTTTTCCTGCCGCGACTTGCTATGGCCATAGCGACCGGCCCAAAGCGAGGCGGTGATGTCGAGACCGCCAGTGCGGTAGTTAACGTCAAGGTTGTTGGTAATAGTATGGCCGTACTGATACACGCCCTGGGCACTGTCGTGGAAACCGAAGCCATCTCCCTGTGCCTTCTTCAGCGTGATGCGCACCACGGCCTTTGTAGAGGCGGCATAACGAGCACCTGGATTCTGGATGACATCGACGTGCTGAATCTGGTCGGAGCGAAGCCGGGAGAGTTCCTTCACATCCTGCACACGGCGCCCGTTGATATATACCTCAGCATCACCACGGCCCAGCACCTTGACGGCACCGTCGCGCTCAGCCTCGAGCGAGGGAATCTTCGAAAGGGCGTCGCTCACCGTTCCTGCTTTCTCGAGAATCGTTCCGGCCACCGTCGTTCGCATGGCGTCGCCCTTGGCGTGCGTCTTGGGTAGCTGACTCTTCACCACTACCTCGCCGAGTATCTGCGTGTCCTCCTTCATCTGGATGGTCAGACCCTCACCCGCGTTTAAATACAAAGTCTGATAGCCCACGCTGCTCACCTTGAACACGCCATTGGTAACATTCGTCACAATCTTGAACACACCATGTTCGTCGGTCATCGCACCTTGTACGAATGCCGAGTCGGGCAATGACAGCAGCACCACATTCACAAAGGGCATCGGTTCACCCTTTTCGTCAATCACTCGACCGCCCCAGTCCTGTGTCTTTGCTTGGGCTGTCATTGTCATCACTATTGCAGCCATCAGCACTGCAAATCTTAAAAACATTCTTTTCATATTAATCTTTATTTTTCAATTCTTGATATCCACGCCACCGAGGAAATTGCTGGCGATGATATGGATGGTTGGAGCCTTCTGGTCAGCGGTATGTATGGCATGATTACCGACACCGCCGATGAAGCTGCGACTCTTTACCTCGATATTTACGTGAGTGGGCACAAACAGTTCGATGCCGCCACAGAAGGTGTGGATGTCAATCTCCTCGTCCTCTGTGATGACAGCCTCACGCAGATCCATTCGGATACCGCCGCAGAAAGCGTCGAGGCGGGCACCGTGGAACGTCTCGCCGCGATACACGTACTCGTCACCGCCGTAATGAACAGAACAGCAGATTCGTTTTCCGTCCTCGCCAAGGGGCAGCGGGCGCTGCAGCCATTGGTCGGGGTCGCGACGGTAGCTGTCGATAATCAGATGTACACCCACATATAATAATATGAAGATACAGAAATACATGGCCCATGGGCCTTCCGACATCGTTTCAAACCAACTCCAATGGAGGATACCCCACAATGTAGCGAGCTTCAATAGGCTGGCTACAACAAAAATAACGCCGATAATTGTTCTTGGTTTCATGTTCGTATTCATTTCTTCATTCAGTTAAATAAAAGATTTCTGAGTGCAAAGGTAGGCTTCATGTATTATCCTTCCAAATATCTGGGATATTCTGCACGTGTTTGTGACAAACGGTCGTGAATATGGGACGAAATGAGTAAAAAGTGACGAACGGGAGCAAATTATTCACTTTATTTTTGTACTTTTGCCAACGTATGAACAAAAGTCACAAAGAAACCATCAGCATTCGTTTCATCAGTACTGCTTTCATGATACTGGCGATTGCTATCTTCAAGCCCTTCGGACTCGAAGTTGGGCAATGGCAATCCTATCTTCATCTGCTATGTCTTTTTGTGTTGGGTTTGTTCAGCTGTTTCATCACAGAGGTCATTCTGCGATACATAGTACGCATGCCTCGCTCCTATGAACGTGGCATCAATTATATCATCAGTCGCAATCTGCGCTTTCAGCTCATCAATACTCCCTTAGTGGCACTGTTTATCTGTTTGTATCGCCACTTTATGATGAGCAGTCTTGTGAAGAGTAATCAGTTCTCTCTGAGCAACTATCTTGAAACGCTGGCTATTATTGCCTTCCTTTCCTTCGCTATCGGACTCTACTGGCGTTTCAAGTTCCGCAACAAGTATCTGGCGATGGAATTGGAAGAGATACGAGAATTGAATGAACAACTAAAAAGCCTCACCCCCGACCCCTCTCCCAAAGAGAGAGGTGAATATACATCCAGCACTGAAAACTCAAGAGTAAAAAATAATCAAGGGGGCGGGGTTGAGACAACTCTTCGTGGCACAACCAATGAATCTGTGACGCTCCAGATTTCCCACCTATTGTTTATTGAGGCTGTTGGCAACTATGTCAAGGTATGCCATCTACGCGACGGACAGGTGCGTACTGACATGCTTCGTGCCACTATGAAACAGATGGAGGAAACGTTGAAGGACTATCCGATGATTGTACGCTGCCATCGCGCCTTCCTGGTTAACCTCGGTCAGGTAGAGCAAATCATCTCACATTCCGGCTCCACTCAATTGCTCATCAAGAACTGCCACGAATCACTCCCCGTCTCACGCAGCAACATGTCACAAGTCAAGGCTGCGATTAAGCGAGGGGAAAGCTGAGTTTGCTCAAGTTTTCCCGAGCGTAAGCAGACTCGAACATAGTTCAAGGCTGCGATTAAGCGAGGGGAAAGCTGAGCTTGCTCAAGTACGCTTCACTAATTTGTTCTCGATAACTTAAAATGGAACGGCTTGTTGAAATGCCGACGGGAGTAGTAGGTTACCGACGGATTCTTCAGATCCATCACCATCGTCCAGGCTGTGCCTAAGAAACCCTCTTTCTGTGATTGCGACACATCCTCGATGGCCTTGGTGAGCTGCTTTTCGCTCATCACACCACCCGTTTTACTATATTGGTCGCAAAGACGGTCGTAGCGGTCATCACCCTCAACCAATCCTACATTATGCTTCTCCTCGCACAGGTAGTGGTTGGTCACGGCCGGTGATTCAGTCACCACCATCTTGTTATCCACATATTCCACCACCACACTTCTTCCTGAAGCATCAGCAATGGCGTAATGATGAGCTGAACCAATGTCAGAGTGCATATCTATCCTGCTCAGCAGTTCCAACGCCTCGCTTACGTTGGCTGCATTCTTCAGCATATAGTTGATGGCCGTCGTTGTGGTAAGGTCGGGTTTACGGGTACGCTGATGTGTCTCAATCGAGTCGCCTGCCATCAGATCGGCAACGGCAAGACCCTTCTCGTTGATACCGTCGAGTGCGAAGAACAAACCCGTCAGACACATATATTGGTTTTTGAATCCCGCCGGCTTGAAGTCATCACCGAATCCGTAGAACTCCACATTGAATGTGGTGATGGATTCATAACCTTGCTTGGGAATCGTGTGAAGCACAATACCTGTTGCAGAAGGGAAGTCGAAGTTGCGCCCCATCAGGACACTGCCCTTAGGCGTTTTGGCAGTAATGGCCGAGCAGCCATAGCCTTCTGTTGATGTCTTCACCTCCGGCTTGTAATGACCTCTCGAGAGAAACTCCATGGCATAGCCTGCCAGCTGGTCGGCATTCTCAAAGCCGCCCCTTTCTATCAGACCGGCAAACCCGTCGTCGCCTTCGTACTCCATATAGTACAGTCCTTCGTCGAGCTTCTCGCACGTCATGGCACCTTTTATCAGCGCACCGAACTCCACCCACATCAACACTCCGGCTACGACAACCAATCCCAAAACGCTAAACAGCGCAATCTTTAATGCTTTCTTCATTGTTTTTTTGATTAGTAATGAATATTTGACGTTGCAAAAGTACAAAGAGTTGCGGAATCCGCCAAAAAAACACTCACTTTTAGGTATTGCACACTTCTATTTTTCCCCATATCTTTGCACCGTCGTTTTTAAAGTCTTTTTTAGTCATATAATAATAATGAATGCAACGATTGTAGTTTATGGTTCTTCAACTGGAACCTGCGAGGCTATCGCAGAGAAGATAGCCCAGAAGTTAGGTTGTGAGGTCATCAACGTTCAAGACCTCACAACCGATGTGGTAAGTAACAACAAAAACCTGATTCTCGGTACCTCAACATGGGGTGCAGGAGAATTGCAGGACGACTGGTACGACGGTCTGAAGGTTCTGCAGGATGCTGATCTTTCCGATAAGACCATCGCCCTGTTTGGCTGCGGCGACTGTGAGTCGTATAGCGACACCTTCGTAGGTGGTACCGTTTTTCTTGCGCAATGTCAGTTCCATCTCGGCATAACGCGTATTACCGTCTGGACGGTCCTTTACTTTCTGTATAATCTCACGGCCAGACAGTTTCTGGGCGTTCATCTCTCCTGCTGCCAACATACATGCAGCCAATAACAAAACAATCTTTTTCATAATTTCTTAACTTAACTACTTAACTCTGTTATCTGCTTACTCTTTGCCCTTTCCAAACACTTTGCAACCAGGTTGCAGACTCTTTTATGCTAACTTTGCACCCAGATTAGAACGAGTAATAAAGATTGGATTATTAAGTAATATGGCAGACAAGATTAAAAAATCGTACAAGTTCAGTAAACATTTCTACGATGACGCCATTACCCAGGGCAAATGGTGGAGTCGTCTGTATTTCAACCTGCTCTGGGGTGGTGTTGATGATAATGAGATAGCCCGCAGGGTTCTTTCGTGGATTCCTGATGATTTCTCAGGGAAGTTACTTGATGTTCCCGTTGGCACAGCCGTGTTTACTACTCAGAAATACCAACGCATGACACAGGCCGACATTACCTGTCTTGATTACAGTCAGGACATGCTCGAACAGGCAGAACAAAGGTTTCGCGAGGCGGGCATTACTCATATCAAGACCGTTCAGGGTGACGTGGGTGCTCTGCCCTATGCCGATGGAACGTTCGACAAGGTGCTCTGCATGAATGGACTCCATGTTTTTCCCGATAAGGATAAGGCGTATGCCGAGATCCGCCGGACGTTGAAGCTGGGTGGCGGACTATTAGCTTGTTTCTATATTGCTGGTGAACAGAAGGTGGCCGACTGGCTCGCCAAGACTGTCATGACACGTATGGGGTGGTTCACGCCGCCCTTCGACACAGCCGATGATGTGCGTCGCCGACTGGAGCCGTATTACGACATTCTCGATTTCCATATTGAGGGAGCCATGCTGTATTTCAGGGCTCGTCGTAAAGAATAATGTCAATAATTTGGTGCTATCAGCTTTTCTTCGTATCTTTGCCTCGGCGTGGCGAAGTAACCATGCACTCGGTTTTCGTAACTATATCGAAGTATGATAACAACACTGGTTATAGGCTTGTTGATTCCGCTGCTGGGCACCATGCTCGGCTCTGCCTTCGTCTTCCTGATGAAGGACGAGATGCCTTTGCGCCTGCAGAAATCATTGTTAGGCTTTGCATCAGGCGTGATGGTAGCCGCCTCTGTCTGGTCGTTGCTCATTCCCGCCATGGAGATGGAAGAAGCGAAAGGAGCGTGGTCGGTCATGCCTGCAGCCATCGGCTTCCTATTGGGAATGGGGTTCCTGCTACTTATCGATGAGCTTACGCCCCACCTGCATATCGGTACCGATAAGCCTGAAGGAATGCGCTCACACCTCTCCAAGACCGCCATGCTGGCCTTGGCCGTCACCATTCATAACCTACCTGAGGGAATGGCCGTCGGCGTAGTGTTTGCAGGAGCAGAAAACGGGCTATCGAACATCTCGTTGGCCAGTGCTATTGCCGTATCATTGGGTATTGCCATCCAGAACGTGCCCGAGGGCGCCATTATCTCCATGCCCATGCGGGCAGCGGGCAATTCCAGATGGAAATCGTTTTTCATAGGTTCTCTCAGCGGAGCCGTAGAGCCCATCGGAGCCTTGGCCGTTTTGCTACTCGCCTCGCTGCTCATGCCCGTCCTCCCCTACATGCTCACCTTCGCCGCTGGAGCCATGTTCTACGTTGTTGTTGAGGAACTCATTCCTGAAGCTTCCAGCGGTCAGCACTCCAACCTCAGCACCATCGGCTTCGCCATCGGCTTTGTCCTCATGATGGTACTTGATGTTGTTCTGGGATGAGCATGAGCGGTTCCTTTATAAGAAGGGATTAGGGGTCGCTTCTCTGGTACGCCAACCTCTCATCCCCCGAAGCCAAATAGATGATACCACAATAAGTGAAACCATGTTTCAGGATGTTATGCTGCATAATCAGGTTATCCCTATGCGTATCGATACGGATATTCCTCTCCTTTGAAAAACAGAAATCCATGATGCTCTTGAATACCCCATGCACATTCGGAACGCTGGCAATGCGATGAATCACATGATACGGAAGGGTATCATCTATCCATGCCCCGTCGTATATCTTCGCATAGGTAGGCTCAGGCGATGGCAGGAAAGCAAAGTAAGCAACTATCCTACCCTCCTCTTCCATCACAAAGCCCCCATGCTTCTCCATGTCGGATGCTATGACCGACCCCGACGGGTAGCCATCAGCCCATTGATGTATGTTACCCGACTGTCGCATGATAGCCTTAGCCTCTTCCATCACCTGCATAATGTCGGCCATGTCCGTGGTCCTCGCCTCTCTGATTGTCCTAATCATAAACTACCTGTTTTTGCTGACAAAGATAACTATTTTTCTCGAAATAACGAGTGAGTAAAGAAATTCATCCACGTCAGTTTTCTCCATAATCCTTCCAGCGGTCCGCGTGAATGATTACTAAACCAATAACGACAGAAAAGATATTGGAAGATGACCATACCCAGTCCGATGAGTACAGCGTAGGTGGTGCCAACAAGTCGGTAGCAGGCAAGACCGTAGCCGCTGAAGATGGAACTACCAATAATGGACTGGAGCAGATAATTGGTAAGACTCATACGACCGAATATACACAGATGGTGTAACACACTGCGCACGCTCGTGAAAGCATACCATGCAGAGACAACACCCGAAACAATCATCAACAGGATGAAAAGACTGTATATCGGCTTGAGCCACATCTCAAGTGCGCCAAAGTCAACAAAACTTAAGGCAATGACAAGCGTTGCAGAAACACAAAGGATAATATGCCATATCTTCAGGTTCTTTCCTTCGTTATAGAACAGTCGCTGGCGTCCTAACTGCATACCGAGGATGAAGAGGCAGAGCAACTGGGTAAGTCGGCCGCTGAAAACGTTGAACCGCAAGTTCAGTTCGAAACCGTAGCGCAGGTTGTTTACTGCATTCTCCCAAAACGTGCCATGTTCGTGCAAGGCAATGGTTTTATTGTATATTTCGAAAAGCGTGGAATGGTCAATACAAGTGCCCGTGATGAGACAGTACAGCTCTACAGGCTGGATGGCCAGCAAGGCGATGATGCACCACACGGCTTTTGACGGCAGGTAGCTGATGGGGATAAGTAGCAGACCATAGACGGCATAGAGCATCAGGATATCGCCATCGTAGAAGGATACGTTGACAAGTCCGAATACGAAGAGTAAGCACATGCGCCAAGCAAAGCGACCAGAGAACGAACGACCTTTCTGCTGCTGGTTGTCGTTGGCTTCGCCTTCGAACGTCACGACTCGGCCATTCGAACTAGTTCGATGGCTCTCGCAGTTCCGTTCGCTCATGATGAAGAAACTGAGTCCGAAGAGCATAGCAAAAATACCGTACATCTTACCTGAAAGGAGCCATGCCAGCACATCCCCCACTGTCTTATCGCATGCCAGTGTATGAACGATGGGATCCTGCGTAAAGATGTCGAAGTGCTCCACGGAGTGATAGAGGATGATGCCCGCCACGGCAATGCCTCGCAAGGCATCGGCCACATCGATTCGGGTATTAGCTAAACCTCGTGTATGATATTTCGTTGAAATCATCTATAAGCTATAAAACATGTTATAAACACACTTGAGTTGCAAAAATACGTCATTTTCAGCAATTATCCATATCTTGACGGGCATAATTAAGTTTATTTTTGTATCTTCGCAACAAAATCTTACTTCGCGTTGTAACAAACCTGAAAGAAGTCACGTTTGTACAGATAGAAGGAGCTACTTCATCATTAAAAACTTAAAATTTAAATGTAGTCATGAAAAAACTATTGAAAAAGAACAGTCCTTTGAGGACGATGAAGAGATTGGCCGTTTGCGCCATGTTGATGATCGTGTGCGTCCATGCTTCTGCACAAAACAAAGATTTTGAGGAGCTGGCCAAGATCGATGGCATCGAGTATCAGCATCTCGACAAGAAAGCGATTAGTGAAGCCGTCAAGCAGAAGCAGGGTCTTCTTGATGACGTTGAGGCCAACGGAATTTCCTTCGACAAGGTAGAGATCATGAATAACATTGCGAAAATCCTCAATATGGATGACTTGATGGTCTTTTCCTGCACAGAGGAGAAAGCGGTGGAGCCATTGAAGAAGTCGGTCGTGGAAATCCTGAAAGGTGACGGATGGGAGGCGATCATTGACGTCAAGGGCGATGATGGTCAGGTTGTGAAGATCTATCAGAACGAGACAGGCGACAAGAAGACCAGCGTGATCTTCGGTTCAGATAAAGATGACACGAAGCTGATGGTCATTGAAGGAGCGCTCGGCATCCTACAAATGATGGAACATGCTGGGGAGATCATCAAAAGCATAAAATAGGTTAGAACAGAGTAATCCACATGGATGCACGGGAGTTCAAGCAACGGTTCATGCCCTACCACCGACTGCTCTATCGGGTAGCCTATCGCCTGACAGAGAATGCGCAGGATGCCGAAGACTTGCTTCAGGATACCTACTTGAAGTTGTGGCAGAAGCGCAATGATCTGAAGGAGGAGGCCATGAACGAGGCTTATCTCGTGACCATGATGCGAAACCTGTTCCGCGACCAGCGGCGACTGAAACGTATCGACACCTCCATAGAACTGGAGAAGGTATCAGAACCGTCGGAAGAACGGAGCCTTGACCACCAGATCGACTCAAACGATGAGGCGATGCAGATGGAAGGACTCATCCAACAGCTTCCCGAAAGGGATGGACGCATCATCAAGATGCACCTGATGGAAGAACGCTCGTACGAAGAGATAGAACAAGATACAGGTCTATCACAGGGGAATATCCGCATCATCGTGATGCGAACGAAAAAGAAACTCAAACAACAATTTATACATCTCACGAAGACATGGACGAATTGAATATGAAAGAATTAGAGCGAATATCTATTCCGGAAGGACTGGAGGAACGGCTCTCGAAAAAGATCGATGAATGGGAAAAGGAGGAGAAACAAACCGCCCGTCATATACGACTGCCGAGAGCGCTACGTTATACGGCCATCGCTGCCACCTTTGCCCTGATTGCAGGCGTGGGATTCCACTGGTATAATCGTGATCAATACGTGAACCCTGCAGAACAGGACACCTATCAGGATCCGGTTCTTGCGCAACAGGAGGCTGAACGGGCACTTAACCTGTTGGCCCTCAACCTGAACAAAGGAATACAACAGCTGGAGAAGGCCAAGGCCCTAAGTGACAAGACAGAACGTACATTAAACGAACAATTAAAAGCATTGGAATAACATGAAAAAGATAATGATCAAGACCATCCTCTGTGCAGTGATGGCACTCACCACTCTCAATGCCCATGCACAGGTAAAGGCATTCGAGAAATATGCAGACATGAACGGTATCACCTATGTGTATATCTCCAAGGCCATGCTTTCGGCGATATCCGGTCGTCTGAACAACATGCCTTCCATGCCCAACGTGAACGCACAAGCACTGGTCAATAAACTGTCATGCATACAACTCATCCATGCAGAGAAGAACAACATGCGTACGAAGCTGAAGAGTGAAGTGAAGGGCATTGTGAAAAAAGACAAGTATGAATTACTGATGCAGGTCAAAGAAGACAGCAACAAGGCCGATATCTACCAGCATATCGGTCCGCAGCAATCAGCAGTAGTCATGCTGGTCGAAGAGAATGATGGTGTTACAGCCGTCGTATTCTCCGGTAAGTTCACCACAGAGGATGTGATGAAGATGGTTAAGAAATAATCTCTTTACTTCAAAAGATACAGACAATGAACAAAATTGTATTGATTACGGGAGCCACAAGTGGTATCGGACTGGCTTGTGCAAGGAAGTTCGCTGAGAATGGTGACAAGCTGATTCTCACGGGTAGAAACGAACAGCGACTGACGGAAATCTGTCAGGAACTGACTGGCAAAGGTTCGAAGGTGCTGACACTGGTGTTTGACGTGAGAGACCGCGAGAAGGTAAAGCAGTGCCTGGATACGCTGCCCGCCGATTGGCAGGATATCGATGTCCTGGTGAACAATGCCGGACTGGCTTTGGGTTTGGAGCCTGAGTATGAGGGATGTTTTGACGACTGGGATACAATGATCGACACGAACATTAAGGGATTGCTCACCCTCACCCGTCTTATCGTACCCAAGATGGTACAGCGTAACAGCGGTCATGTCATCAACATCGGTTCTGTGGCCGGCGATGCTGCCTATGCAGGAGGGAACGTGTATTGTGCCACCAAGGCAGCCGTGAAAGCACTGAGCGACGGTTTGCGCATTGATGTGGCTCCTACAGCGGTACGTGTGACGAACCTGAAACCCGGACTGGTAGAGACGAACTTCAGTAACACACGTTTCCATGGCGACAACGATCGTGCCACCAATGTTTATAAAGGCATCAAACCACTGACAGGTGATGACATTGCCGATGTGGCTGTCTATGCTGCCAATGCTCCTGCCCACGTACAGATTGCCGAGGTGCTCATCCTAGCTACCCACCAAGCCAGCGGTAGCGTGATCGTCAGGAAATAAATATTAGCATTTGTTTGTTGATTCCCATAAAAACAACCCTTCCGAGGAGGCTAGTTGACAGAGTAAAGTCAGCAGTTCCTCTGTGGGGTTGTAAATGGTCATAAAGGTACTTTCCCTTCCCAACACCAGCAAGATTGTTCTATCCTTCAGTGAAACAAACAGTGAGGACTCAGAAGGTTCGTCTGATAAACAAGCACTCACCCATTGTTCGATGGTTTCTGGTTTGGGATTGAGCAGCCAATCATCTCCATGATGACTAACCTCTATGTCATAGTAGCAATTGAGTTTCAGTAGAATCTGGACATACTTATGACATAGGTCTGATATTCTTTTCAAGTAATACTGCTCAACCTTGAAATACTGTCCTCCCCCATTGGCAGGTACTTGCTGGGGCAGGATATCCATAATCCAATACGACTTTTCTAACAGGTCGTCTATACTCATTTTCTTCACCAATTAGTATCATTCATCATGATGGGAACTTTTCCGATATAGATAGGCCACCATGGCTCCAGAGATGTTATGCCACACGCTGAAGATGGCACCAGGAATGGTGGCCAAGGGGTATGCTGCAAAATGGAGGGTTGCCAGACTGCTGGCCAAGCCTGAGTTCTGCATGCCCACTTCGATAGAGATGGCTCGTTTCTTTTGCTCTGAGAGTCCTAGCACTCGTCCTATCAGATAGCCAAAACCTAATCCACAGATGTTGTGAAGCATTACCACCAAAACGATGATCAGACCACCTGTCAATAACTTACTGGCATTGGCAGAAATCACGATCGTCACGATGGCTGCGATAGCCAAGGTGGATAACGCCGGGAGATAATCCGTTGCCTTCTCTGTGATCTTAGGCCAAAGTGCCTTTACCACTAAACCTATGACGATGGGAAGGATAACCACCCAGAGGATACTCAGCAACATTCCTGCCACATTCACATGGACGCTCTTTCCTGCCAATGCCCAGGTGAGCAGAGGAGTAAGGAACGGAGCCATCAAGGTAGAAACACCCGTCATACCCACAGAGAGGGCCAGGTCACCCTTTGCCAGATAAGTGATTACGTTCGAGGCAGTACCACCAGGGCAACAACCCACCAATACCACACCAAGAGCCAATGCCTCATCGAGAGAGAACGCTCGTGAAAGAGTCCATGCCAGTAGTGGCATGATGGTGAACTGTGCCAAACAGCCAATGATTACATCCTTAGGACGACTGAATACGATCTTGAAGTCACGCAGGTTCAATGTGAGTCCCATTCCGAACATTACCACGCCCAGCAGGTAGTTGATCACTGTTGGACGAATCATAGCAAACACGTCTGGGAACACCAATGCCAGTATAGCAGCAGCCAGTACTAGCACGCCCATATAATCAGATATGTATCGACAGAGTTTCTTCATCATAGTACAAAAGTACGAATAAGTGAGAGAAATGCAAAAGGAAAACGAGTTTTTCTTTTCATTTCCGAACGAAAGTTATTTCAACAAAGTTAAAGGTACGAATTTTTGAAGACAGTGTGCGAGTTCACCAATAACAATACCAACAACGCCTACGGTTCCACATTGGCGGTGGCAGCCTACTGGCTGAGTCTGGAGCGTAACTCCGACATGGTGGTGATGGCCGCTTATGCCCCCTTGTTCTGCAAGAAAGGCTACAACAAATGGAACTCCAACCTCATCTGGTTTGACAACCGCGGCTTATGGCGCACCACCAACTATTATTACCAGCAACTCTTCTCAACGTGAATCTTGATGTTGCTGATACCTAAACACATTCAGATGCTCTCGATGTAAGGGTGTGAGGCGCAACATCCTCTTTGACTACAATTACTGCATGTCATACACCACCTGCATGATCTTCTTGCCGATAGCATCAGCTGCTTCCATAGTGGAAGCTTCGCTATAGACACGGATGATAGGCTCGGTGTTGCTCTTGCGGAGGTGTACCCACTGGTCGGGGAAGTCGATCTTCACACCGTCGATATCGTTCACGGTAACGCCTTCCTGACCGGAATACATCTCTTTGACCTTCACCAGGATAGCATCCACATCAGTTGAGGGGGTGAGGTCGATGCGATTCTTGGCAATGAAATAGTTGGGGAAGGTGGCACGCAGCTCTGAAACCTTGCAGCCTTTCTGCGCCAGAGAAGAGAGGAAAAGAGCAATACCTACAAGGGCATCACGACCGTAATGACTCTCAGGATAGATCACTCCACCATTACCTTCTCCACCGATAATGGCGCCCACTTCCTTCATCTTGGTGGTGACATTCACCTCACCCACAGCGGCTGCTGCATATGTTCCGCCATGCTTCTCGGTGACATCACGCAGTGCTCGGGTAGAACTGAGGTTAGAAACAGTTGACAGTTGACAGTTGACAGTTGACAGTTTGGTATTAGAAAGGACGTAGTCTGCTACACTGACAAGGGTGTATTCCTCACCAAACATAGTACCGTCTTCAGAGATAAAAGCCAAACGGTCAACATCGGGATCCACCACAATACCTAAGTCGAACCCGCCTTGGCGCATCTTATCCATGATGCCCGTAAGATTCTTCTCCAATGGCTCGGGGTTATGGGCGAAGTCGCCATTGGGCTCCCCGTTCAGGATCTCATAGTCAACACCCAACGCTTGGAACAGTTCAGGAAGGATAACACCTCCCACACTGTTGATGGTATCGGCACAAACGCGGAATTTGGCCTTCTTGATGGCGGGTACATCCACCAACTTCAGGTCGAGCACGCTGTCGATATGCCGTTTGTTGAACGTGCTATCTTCGGTATAATGACCTAAATGATCCACATCAGCATATTGGAAATCCTCAGCCTCAGCAATGGCCAACACCTCATTACCCTCCTCTTTGTTCAGGAACTCACCTTCGCTGTTGAGTAACTTCAGGGCGTTCCACTGACGGGGGTTATGACTGGCAGTGATGATGATGCCGCCATCGGCACCACTCATGCGTACAGCCAGCTCGGTGGTAGGCGTAGTGGCCAGTCCGATATTGATCACATCAAAGCCGTAGCCCATCAGTGTTCCGCACACCACGTTCTTCACCATCTCGCCAGAGATGCGGGCATCACGACCCACCACGATGGTCTTCTTACCTCTTGCTTCTTGCTTCTTGCTTCTTGCTTCTATAAATGTGGCATACGCCGTTACGAACTTGACAATGTCTAATGGGTTCAGGGTATCACCAGTGGGTCCGCCGATGGTTCCGCGGATGCCAGATATGGATTTGATTAAAGTCATGGTTTATCTTCCTTTTTGGTATGTAATCTCATAATAACAGGGATAGACACCGGTCACAGCCGACTGATGTCCCTGTGAATGTGGAACGATGATGTTCACCTTGGCGATCTCATCCTCCTCCTTCTCCAGACGTCCCACATTGATGTAGAGAAGCGGCACCAGCCAACCGGCGGGTACAGAGGCGCTCTGATACTGCGTAAACATCACACCCTCTACAAACGAAGCAGTGAAGGAGTCGCTGGTACGCGTCACATTCATCTTATCCACCAGATACGACAGTTTCATCACCTCGTTGGTGAGGATGAGCGAGTCGGTGAGGATATTATACTCCTTGAAGCGGCAGAGCACACTGGTAGTCTCACCATTAGCTATAGGAGAGCCACAGCCCTTGCGAACAATCTGGAGGTAAACACCCGTGTTGTCGAAGAGCACGAACTCGTTCTTGTTGACATCCGTGGTGTAGTTCTGTGCCTTGAAGGTAGCCTCACTGATCACATTGATCTTCTTTTCGGTGAGGAACTTCCGTATGGCATCACGTTCCTTCTCGGTCTGCTCGGCATAGGTCTCATAATGGCTGCAACTGCTCACGAGCAGAAGAGCGACCAACGAGAACACTGCTATAATCGTTCTTTTCATCTTCATTGTTGTTTATTCGCGTATTCGTCCGCAAAGGTAAGGATAAAAAACGAGAAACAAGGAAGGAGATATAAGAAATTAGGATTACTTAATAAATCCCTCACCCTTCCAGTTCCCTAATGGCCTGCTGTGCAATCTTCTCAGCTTCCTCCATCGAGCAGTTCAACCTACCGCCAGAAGCATTCAAGTGTCCACCGCCATTGAAATAAGTTTCTGCTACCTTGGTACACGAGAAATCATCCACGCTGCGCAGACTCACCCAGATCAGGTTGTCACGTTCGGTATCTTCACGGAGAGAGATGCTCAGCTTCATTCCCTTGATCTGCAGCGGCATGTTCACCAATCCTTCGGCATCTCCCTTGAGATAGTGGAAGCGTTTCAGATCGCGGCGTGTCAGACAGAAGTACGAGGCGTGCTTCTCGGGAATGACATTCAGTTTCTGGTACAGCACATAGCCAATCAGACGGAGTCGCCATTCGCTATAGTTGTTATACACATTCCTGAAAATCTTGTCCTTATCGAACCCTTTGGTGAGCAGCTGACTGATGATGAAATAGATTTCAGGACGGTTGGAGTTGTAGGTAAAACCGCCCGTATCGGTCATCATACCGCTGTAGATAGGTACGGCTATCTTGCGTGTCATCTCCTCGAAGCCGCCCAACTGCCAAATCACCCTGAACAGCAATTCACAGGTGCTGCTCATCTCTGGATGTGAAATGCAGAGCACGGTATCGATGGTAGGATCGGGATGATGGTCGATCATCACCTTCTTGGCAGCCGAAGCCTCCATCACCTCCCCCATCTTCTCCATGCGCTCCGGACGGTTGAAGTCAAGGCAGAATACCAGATCGGCCTGGGCAAAAGCTGTCTCCACTTGTTCCGGATGCTTGTCGTAGCGCACGATACGCTCCGTTCCCGGCATCCACTGTAGAAAGTCGGGGTACTTATCTGGTACGGCAACCATCGGATCCTTGTCGTGCATCCTGAGATACTCGGCCAAGGCCAGACAAGAGCCGATGGCATCGCCGTCGGGGTTTTGGTGACAGCATACCAAGATGTGTTCAGCCTCGGCAATGAGTTGCCGAAGCTGATCACACTGCGCTGCAGAAAGAATCTCTATCTTCAATTTTCAATGATCAATAAAGCAAGTTTAAAAGAGCTTCGCAGGATAAACACCTTCATCTACCAACTGCTGGATACGGTCAACCGTTGTCTGACGGTCGGCAGCATAGGTAACACCAAACCACTTGCTCGTGGTGTCGAGCACCTTCACTGTGGCAGTCTTCTCGTTGATGAGCTTGTTCACCATCAGCGGGATAAAGAACTCGGCCTTGAGGTTCGTCATGTTCTTCGGATCACTGAGGAACTCCTTGAAGTAAGCCTCAGAGTACTCAAAGTAATCGGGTGTGAAACCCCACATATTCATGGATACAGGAGTGTTATCATCTACAGACACCCATGCACCGTTCTCATCCTTGTAGCGGATCGGTTCGCTGGCAGCACCTGCGTTGGAGCCATCCTCGGCACAGCGCACAATCTCCGTACGTTCCACCACGGTAGTAAGGTGGTCCTGCTCATCCTTTGAACAGATGCCACGGGCCACGGTACCGTTTTCCGACAGGGTGTTGCCTACACGGAAACCCACCATGGCATACTGGTTGCGAGCTCCCTCTGGCAACTCACTCAAGTATTTGCCGATGACCATGAAGGCGTCGCGGTTGTAGAAATCATCGCAGTTAATGACCAGGAACGGCTCTTTGATCACATCCTTGCCCATGAGCACGGCATGGTTGGTTCCCCACGGTTTGACACGTCCTTCAGGAACGGTGAACCCTTCGGGCAACGCATCCAGTCCTTGGAAGCACAGTTCACAAGGAATCTTATCCTCATATTTCGACAGGATCTGCGTACGGAACTGCTCTTCAAAGTCCTTACGAATCACCCATACCACCTTGCCAAATCCAGCCTGGATAGCATCGTATATACTATAGTCCATAATGGTCTCACCGTTTGGTCCCAGACCATCGAGCTGCTTCAGTCCGCCGTAACGGCTTCCCATGCCTGCAGCAAGCAAAAAAAGAGTTGGTTTCATCTTCTTCTATTGTTAATTGTCGTATTTATGCTGCAAAAGTAATACATTTTGGGCAGAATCTGCCATAGCTGTACCAAATTAACATTCATTAGAAGGGATAACCCACAGCTATGTGCAAAGCCTGTCCGTCACCAAAGCGGCGGATATTATAGAATCCACTCTTACCTGTGTCGTAGGGCACATGCAGACCAATACCCCAGTCGAGACGGAGCACAAGGAAATCGAGGTCGTAACGCAAGCCGATACCCGTACCCAATGCCATCTGACGATAGAACCGGTCGAACTTAAAGGCAGATCCATCCATAGCGGCATCGGTGGCGGCATCCCCATAATGTTCCTTCATGGTCCACACATTTCCTCCATCGAGGAAGATGGCTCCATACAGACCGCTGAACAGTCGGGTTCGGTATTCGAGGTTCCCGAGTAGCTTCACATCACCGTTCTGGAACAGATACGAGAAGCCCGCCTCTTCCATCGGCTTGAAGTTACCCGGACCGATACTCCTCACCGTGAAGGCACGGATGCTGTTGGCTCCTCCCACGTAGAACATCTCGCTGAACGGAGCCTTACCGCTGTTGCCGTAGGCATAGATCACCCCCGCGTTGAGGTGTCCCACCAACTGCGACGTACTACTCAGTCGCCAGTGTTTGGTGAAGTCGGTCTCTACCTTCACGAACTGCGAATAGGGATTGTTGAACATCTTCTTGTCTTGGGTATTCCATTCTTTGCCGAAAGCCATATAAGCCAGCGATGAGAGGTTACCTGCCTCAGAGACCGTTGTTTCCCATGTTACAGGACTGTGCAGAGACGACGGACTGACATAATAGAAGGTGTAGCGCATCTTGGGGATGAACACATCGTGCATCGTCGCGATGAGGTAAGGATTACTGCTGACAATGCTATCGAAGCCATGAGTAGTGTGCACCAAGTGCTGATAGGTGATGGTCAGCGGACTCAGTTCGTGACGACGGTTCTGTGCTTTCTGCCATCGGTAGGTCCATTCACCACTAAAGTTCACCATCTTAAAGTAACTGGGACGGTTCAAGGTGTTGCGCGACATCTTGGCAAGGGTTGACGGCGTACTGTAGTAACGCTGCACAGGACGGCGGCGGGTTCGCTGGTGATGCACGGTGGTGTCTCTCAGAGCCGCTTCCCTTCTCCTGCTGGCCCTCTGCTCCAGCCATTCGCGCCAAGGTAATACAATACGGGGGAACTCCAGCGAGGCACTGATACCATACTCATACGAATTCAACCGCTTACTACCGTAGCTGCCCTGTGCCCGCTGCCACTCGTAAGAACCATGCAGGTTGATGTCAAGCAGTTCACCACCCCTGAAGGCATTACGTTTGGTGAAACCAAGCACCAGCTCTGGACCGAACCTGCCGGATGTCTTGTTCTTCAGGTTCGTCTCGATATAGCTGTCGTACGGTTTGTCGAGCACACAATTCAAATTCAAATCAAGGGTATCCTGATGAGAGGTGAGCGCTGTGTCTCGGGGCGTGAAAGTGAAGTCGACCATACCAAAGATCCCAGTACTGTTGATCTTCGCCACCGACTCCAAGTATTTATCGTAGCTATACGGCTGACCGTGCCGCAGCTTCATGTTGTTCATGATAACGCTCAGGCGTACCGGCGGACGACGACCATGGAAACGCACCTTGAAGGAGCGACGCCCCATGGAGTCGGTCAGCTCCTGCATGAACTGTCGGCGTAAGTCGATGGTTACCTTACCTATATACCACTTATGCGTTGCCTCTTCAGGGAGATCATCGGCAGCCTGCAAACGTAACTGCACCTTTCCGGGAACGGCAAGTGTATCGGCCAGATACGAGGCATAACCGTTTTGGAAATAGAAATACCCGTTGTTGCGGAAAAGGTTAGTAATACGGGTACGCTCCGCATCAAGGGCAGGAACGGTAAAAGCATCTCCTGTACGGATCATGGCCTCGTCCATGGTGGCGCTGATCAGACTGTCGGCTCCTTCAGGGAAGTTCACATAGTCAATGCTGTCAACCGTGAACAGATGACCCATCTTCACCGTATAGCCGATCTTGGCTTTCTTGGGGTTTGGACGAGGGATGGTGTCGTAGGTAACGGAGCCGCGGAAATAGCCGTACTTACGCAACACCGACTGCGCCACAGAAGCTCGCAAGGCGGGATTCACCCAGCTCATCAGCACGGGCTGCTTTCCGAACGATTTGGTCATCCACTTTGCAAAGCCGCTTTCCTTGTCATTGAAAGCATTCCATATCCATAAGCCGTAAGGGAACGGAGTACGATAATAGCTGCTGCCGAACAGGGCTCCGTTAGGGGCTGTGGCCAGTGCCGCCTCCACCTCCACCTGCGTATCGATGAAATTGGAGTTGCGCTCGTAGTCCTGGTAATCGATCTTGGTAAGACCGATGAACAGCTGATCACCCTCGGGCACCCCCTTGGTGGTTGAACAAGAGAAGCATACCCAACAACTGAGAAACAGTGCCAAAAGTCTTATCTCCGTAAATACCTTATTATATATGTTGCGTCTATGATCCATGATTGTCAACCTTTCATTGTTTGTATTCCACCGCTTTCACTTTGATGGAGTCAGGAACGATTACCCTTTCCGTCGGAACCAAATCAGGTATCTCCTGTGTATCACTCTTAAGACGGAAGATATCCTTGAAATGCTGCAAGGTACGGCGCCAGATAAAACCACCGCCATATTCCTGTGTATATCCTTCCAACCAGTCGTAACTGTTGTTGTCGAAGAACAGTTTGACATATTTGTTGGCTGTGCCATCCAAACGGTATTCGAGGGTTACATTGTCGAAGAACGACTCGTTACCATAGGTATTCTGGGCTCCTGTCGAAACCTTTCCACCCACCGAGATCTTCACACGGTTGTTCCAGAACCGCTTGGCGAAACGGAAGGAGTAGTCGGTATGCATAGTACCAGAAGCATCGGTGGCATTATCCAGACCGATGGAGAGGTCGAGTGTGCGAAGGGCATTACCAGTGATATTGTTGATCTCGTTCTCGAGGAAGCTGCTCAGGGCACCGTTCATCGAGAAGCCGCTGGTGTTTCCGTCGGCCAGGTACATACCCGTAGTGAGCATTGTTACCGCCAGCTTACCCCGCTGCTCCACACTCATCTGCTGCAGCTCATTATGCAGCGCCATATCCTCAGGTGCATCGAGTGTGAACTCCAGTCCCATGTCGTTCAGCGTCTTGGTGATAATCACGCCGCATTCGAAGTTCACACCGCGCCCCACCCCATTGGCATTCGACACCGTGGCCTTGGTCTTCTCCGTGGCCGTGATGTTCAGTGTAGGATTCATCGGGTCGCCCGTGAACTCGATATAACTGCCGTCTTGAATGGTGAAGGTCTTTAGCGGGATGATGGGCAGCGAGTATTTCATCTCACCGTTATCCAACGTATAACGTCCCGTCAGTCGGAGGTTATCTGCCGTATTATACTGCATGCGCAGGTTTCCACCACCCATCAGGTCGATGTAGTTCGAATGGTCGGCATTCAGGTAAGCCATGATATGAGCACCCTTGGCCACGGCCATGGTAAGATCCATGCGGAATCCGTTCAGTGGCGGACGGTTCACGATGGTCTCTGTGGTATCGGTAAAGTCGGTGAACTTCACCAGTTCATCCAACTGGTTATCGGTAGTCAATGGTGAATCACGCAGCACATAGCTCAGATCGGTGGTTCCCAGCACATCCAACTTACCGCGCATACTCAGATTCTCCAGCGGTCCGCTCAATGTTCCGAAGAAGTTCACGAAGGCCTTGCCGAAGGCTACACTGTTAGGCTGCTCCTTGGCATTGATAATCTCGTAGTTGTCCGCCCGCATCCTGACGTTCATATTCATTCTGTTGAGATCAGAGAAGTCGATGTTTCCCGCAAGGTTCAGCGGGTTCTCGTTATGGGCGTACATCTCGAAGTTCTCCAGGAGCAGATGACTGCCTACGATGCGTACCGGGTCGTTGCTGAAGCGCAGATCCATACCATAGGGTACACTTACCAGATGACAGGAATCGAGGAATACCTCTCCATCCACCCTGGGCTTGTCGAGCGAACCCTTCACGGTCAGCTCACCTTCACCATAACCCTTGAAGCCGAACAGCTGATCGGGAATGAAGCCGTTGACAAGCGAGATCGGCAGTCGGTCCAGGTTCACCACCAGGTCCATGTTCTCCTTACCCTTCGGCTGGTAGGTACCCGATATCGTTCCCACCTCCATACCTTCCACGGCCAGTGTACCATCCACGAAGTGTGAACCATCGTCCATCGGCATATAGACAAATTCCGTACCTAGGTTACCCATCTTACTACCTTCGTAGTACAAGCCGTTGCCTTCCATGGATGAAGATACCGTAAAATGGTCACCATCCTGAACGTAGTGGAAGTCACCATTGAGGAATCCCTTGATATCAGGCATGTAAGGAATCACCGATACCAACTCCTCGAGATTCAGTTTATTCAGCGATAACGTTATATCCTGCAAGGCATCCAGATTCTCGTCGTTTGAATAAACCTTCAAACCCGTACCGTCGTCGGCCAAGATCTCCAGATTGGCCGACACCCTTTTATTGTCAGCCAGATACACATAGTTATCATCATTGATGCGTGCCGGACGGTAGGCAATGACAGCATCCTTGGAAAGCAGGTGCAGACGGATACCGTTATCTTCCATTGCAGCCTCAGCACCTAAGCGCACACCCAGCTTGTCGTTGGAATCATAATACCGCAGGTTCACGCCGGCACCCTTTTCCAACAGGTAACCGTCGAACAAGGTATTGAACACGAACTGCGGGTTCTTGGTGTTGTTGCGCACCTGACCGTTGAAGGTGATGTTCGTACTGTCTGACACGAAGTTCAGACGCACCGTATCCAACTGTACACTATCGGCCATGAGCGTCAGGATCTTCATCTGTCCGTTCAGTCCGTCCTGCGGAGAGGTAACCATATCAATATCGGCCTTGGCGAACGTATATCCCTCACGCTCCAGCAGTCGTACAAAGAAGTTATCATTCCCCGTATGCAGTCGGATACGTGCCGTGGGGAACTTCCGGCGCAGCGCCATCTGGTCGATATGCTTCTCCTTTACCTGTTTGTTTACTTCCGTCAGAAGCAAGTCGCCCACCTTCATCAGCTGTTGATAGCCACCTTTCGCATCCATGTCGAGATGGAAATCACCACAATCCACCACAGCATGCGTTGTATCACGGCGAGTGAGCACATCCAACACGATATCGTCAGGACGGTACTGCTGGTTTCTGTCTCTCACGGTAATATCCGAAGCCATTCCCTGCACCTGGTAGAAGTCGTTCATGTCGGTAGCCACATCGAAATGTCCACACATCGTTACCGTCATCGGTTCATCGGTGAGATGCAGCTTGTAGAGGTCGGCATGGAGCACATCTGCCGCCATCGTGGCTTTGATACTCTTCTTGTTGGTAAGCGCATCCACGGTGAACTGTCCTTTCAGCAACGGATTGTTCGCATCGATGTTTGCCCGCATCCTACCGTTGTTCACATTTGCCGTGGCATTCATTCCATCCAGGTTATACTGTCCATACTGGAACTTCTTGATGTGTGCCTTGGCCTGCAGGTTGGTCTTGGGTGAGAGGAAATCAGTACCCTGTCCCTTCAGGTCGATATCACCGGTAAAGGCCCCCATCTCATACCCTGGCAAGAAATGACCGATCTGGAAGTTATTCACCGTCATGTTGGTCTGATACCTCATGGACTTTGTGTCGATATCAGCCTTTCCCTTCACGCTACCCATCCCTTCCGTGGCGGTGAAGTCGGCCATATACCTATTACCGTCGGCCTTGAACTTTCCCTTTACGCCGATGCCTTGCGGAATACGGATTCCCTCCATCGTCTTCGGATCCACTAACGACGTCAGGAAATTGATGTTATACGTCTTGGCATCAAGGTTGACATCAGCCACCATCCTGTCGGGATCCATGGGGTTTACCACATAGCCTTGTGCATTGATATTGAAGGCGGAGGGCAGTTTGGCGTTCAGTCCGGTGAACTCAATACGGTTCATATTCCCGGAAAGAACGGTCTTCACGGTTAGCGGCTGGTTAGGCCACTCACGGACGAACTTGGTGGGCATACCCCCTAAGAAGCGCATGATGTCCTGTTTCCCCAAGGAGCCGTCGACCGTAACATGAATTTTACCAGGCTGCTGGTCGGCAAAGGCGTTCTGATCCATCACCACATGCGCATCCAGACTCGATTCCGGTGTGCGCAGTTTCAGATCAGGCAAATAGAACTTCTTGTCGTCCATGGCAAACCTGCCCTTCAGTTCCGTCACTTCCAATCCGCTCTGCTCCTTCATGGAACAAGAGCGCACGTTAAGACTAAGCTTGGGGGAACTATAGGAAAGGGAGTCAACGCCCAACTGGATATCCCGTACGTTCAGGTGATTGTAGTCAAGACCTTTCACCTTGGGTGCGAAACGATCATCATAAGCCAAGGCACCATCGTTCCAATCGAGTCGTTTCACCTTATACTCACCCTTGTACAGATCGAAGAATCCTTCTTTGGCCTCAACCTTTCCCAAATGAGCCGCCACCTGCAAGGTGTCGTTCGGCATGCGTACGGTTACATCACTTCGGTCGATATTCAGTTGGTCGACACTGATCTTCCAGAAGTTCTCACTCTTCGTCGTATCGGGAGGAACGGTATCACTCAGCTGCACATCTATCTTCGCGTCGGCCAACTGAGCCTCGTTGACACGAAGAAGCTGTCCTTTCAGGTCGATGCCATGACTGGCAAGGTGCATATTGCCCACCTTACCTTTCACCCTGGCCTCAGGAACAAAATGGGTGGTATTGAAAGTCAGGTCGGTGAAGTCCAAGGCATCTATCTCCACCTGTTTCTTCAGCAAGGGCCACAACTGCACGTTGACCACCAGCTTGCGCACATCGGCCACCGTATCTTTCTGCCCGGGAAGAGAATCGTTGGACTGCAGCACACGCAGTCCTTCCACACCGAGGTTCAGCGGGAACTCCAGGTTCACACGCTCCACGGTGATCTCCATACCGGTCTTCTCTGAGGCAACACGAGCCACCTGCTTCACTGCCCAGTTCTGTACAGGGGGCAAGTAAAGCAGTACGGCCAATAGTACAATCAGCAGAATAGGAATGGCGACGGCCAAGGCCGTCCATTTCAACGCTTTCTTCATTTCGGTGCCTCTTCTTCACCTTATTGACGGCAAAGATACGAAAAATCTAATTAAGTGAGAAGAAAACACCAATAATTGTTTGCTGAAACGCAAAGATTATACAAATATGCGGAATGAAGACACCCGTACTATTTAAACGACTGCCACAGGTTGTCGTTGGGCAACGGAGCCTCAACGGTGATCTGTTTCTTACTGACGGGATGAATAAACTCGATCTTTCGCGCCAGCAACGAGATGCTGCCGTCGGGATTACTTCGCTTGGCCCCATATTTCAGATCGCCCTTGATGGGACAGCCCATCTTGGCCAGCTGACAACGGATCTGGTGGTGCCTACCCGTAAGCAGGTTCACTTCAATGAGTGTGTAGCGGTCGGACGCTCCGATTACCTTATACTGAAGTATCGCTTTCTTTGATTGTGGCCGCTCGCGGTCGTAAGCATAGCTCTTGTTCTGTTTCTCATTGCGCACCAGCCAATGTGTGAGTGTACCCTCCATCTCCTTCGGTCGTTCCTGGGTAAGTGCCCAGTAGGTCTTATGCACCTCGTTGTTGCGGAACATATCGTTCAAACGCGCCAAGGCCTTTGATGTACGGGCAAAGACAACCAATCCGCTGACAGGACGGTCGAGACGGTGTACCACACCCAAGAACACCTCGCCCGGCTTGGCATACTTCTCCTTGATATATGCTTTTACGGTTTCAGACAGGGGAACATCCCCTGTCTTGTCACCCTGTACAATCTCACCGCTCTCCTTGTTCACGATGATGATATGGTTGTCTTCGTAGAGTACTTGCATAGTGGAATGGTTATAGTCCTTTGATCCAGCTGGCAATGTCCTGTAACACCTCCGGCGAGATAGTCTCCTCAATCTCACCATATTCGGTGGGAAGACCAGTGGTACCATGCTGGAAGAGATGATTAAGACCGGGATATTCCTTCACAAGATTCTTCTTCGACTTGGGCAACAGCTGTCGGATGGCAGTAAGGTTCTGCGAGGCAATGACCTGACAATCAAGATCGCCGTTCAAGGCAAACACCGGACAACGGGTGCTGCGGATATTACTTGTCGGGTCGTAGTCGATAAACCATCTCAGCCACGGCATCTCCTGAAGATCTTCCTGCTGGCGACATTTCTCCACCGTCATCGTAGCAGGTAATCCCGACAACGACATGATGCGGTTGTTCTGTGCGGTTAACAGCGTATCACCTTTCACACCAGGACCGGCCAGGGAAACAATGAAGTCGGTTTGTTTCTTTGCACCAAACATGAAGGCAATCAGTCCGCCCTCGCTATGACCGAGCACTCCCACCTTACTGAATTTCTTCTGTTGGCGAAGGAACTCTATACCAGCTTCGGCATCACGCATAAAATCCTCCGACGTGGCATTCTTCACATCGCCCCCAGTAGATTTGCCTGTAGCACGGTCGTCATAACGCAATGTGGCAATACCCTGACGAGCCAGATAGTCGGCTATCACAAGGAACGGTTTATGGTTAAACAACTCTTCATCGCGGTTCTGCTGTCCACTGCCCGAGACGAACAAGACAACCACAGGCTTGTTCTTCGACTGCTTGTCATAGTCAACAGGGTAAGTAAGCGTACCCGCCAAGGTGGCACCATCTTTCTCGTTGCGGAACGTCACCTCTTCTGTCTCATAAGGGAATGGTGACTGCGGATTCTGCGGACGCTTCACCTTAGCCACATCACCTCTTGTCAGCACCAAGGGGATCTTCACGCCGTTCTGTGAGAACGTACCGTCGAGCTTTCCGTCTTTCAGCTTGGCACGGTAGGTCATACCGATCTGCTCCACCTTGATAGCCAGCGAGTCGTCAGAAAGGAATTCCTTAAAGGCACCAATACCCTTAGCGCCCTGATCCGGACTGTCGAGTGTTATCACTACATAGCCGTCGGCCTGTTCCAAGTGAAGCACCAATGTCAGCGATGCAGGACCAACATTCAGTTTACCCGACCACGTGCCCAGCAGAGCTGTCGTAGATTGAACTTGGGCTTGCCCCGTCAGTGCGACAAGGGCAAGCAAGAGAAATATTATTTTCTTCATATTCATCTTATTTGAGTACAAAAGTACGAAATAATTACATAAAAACATGTAAAAAAACGGTTTCTTTATATGACACAACGCTTTTTATAGTCTTTTTACAATCGGCTCCTTTCTTCATTACCTGCACCTGAACCCTTATACTTCGAATGTGTGGCATTGAATTTATAGCTGAGCGTGATACCCACACACTGCTCATAGGCATAGTAGCTCTGAGACGTTTGGCCGATGGCATAATAAGTGATGTTCTTTGTTTTTGACGTGCGGAAGATGTCGTTGGCATAGAGTGTACACGAGAGGCGTTCCTTGAAGAAAGACTTCTGTACACTGGCATTCACCTGAAAGTCGCTTCCGCGATACATAAATCCCCAGTGGTTGCTGCCTGTATAGCGAACTTGCAGGAACGCTTTCGTGGTGGGATTGATGACAAACCAGTTTTTCTGGTCGAAGCTGAATTCGGGCTTGTTCAGTTTCTTTGGCGCACCGTATGCTTCAGCGTCGAACATCTGCTGATAGTAGTGCAATGTGGCGGATGGTTGCCAGAATCCCAATTTAGGCGAAACAACGAGGGTGGCATAGATGCGATCCTGATGGTCGAAGTTGACAGGTTGGAAGATAGCAATCTCCTTTTCCTCATCATAGACCCTACCGATGTGAGTAAAAAGGTCGTTCTCGCGGGTATAGCCAGCAACAAAAGTCAACCACGAATAAGTCAGGTTGAGGTCGATACTCTGACGCACCGAAGGTCGCAACAACGGATTACCGCCCTCATAGAACATACGACTGTCATAGACAATCATTGATTCCAACATACGGTAGGGTGGTCGAGTGATGCGTTTACCATAGCTCAACTGTGCACTCCACTTGTCCTTCTGCCATGCTAATGACACGTTAGGGAACCAATCATTATAGGTGCGACTGGGCTCTTCCTGCCATTTGTCAAAAGAGTAGTAATTCGCTTTTACATGCTCAAAGCGAAGACCAGCATTCAGACGCCACGGACCCAACGGCAACTCGTATTCGGCAAAACTAGCAATATTCTTTTCTTTCATCTCGTTGTCGGTTTCTGGGATGATGCCTTCTTGATTGACATTCTTGCCTTGGCTCTGCGTAGAGGAAGCCTCCGAACCGCCACTCAACACGCCTTTCCAAATGGGATAAGTCAGCACCAGTTTCCCTGCCACCATCTTGCGATCATCATTGTTGAGGGTGGTAATCGTTCGGTCAGCAAGTTCCTTGCTAAACTCCTGCTGGTTGAGATGGCTCTCTGTAGCGCGTCGCAACAGAGTAGCATTCAGGTCGATGCCTAATTCCCCTGCCTTTCCCACATAGTATGTGTTCAGTTCCCAAACAGGTTTGTTGAGTTCTTTGATATCCGTTTTCAAAAGGACATCACCGTAGAATGCCTCTTTCTTCAGATAGTGTTGTTTCATCTCCGACTTATATTTGTCATAGAGTATATGCTGTGAAGAGAAGCTCATACCGATGGAATGGTCGGCATTGAAGTCATAGCTCACACCTGCCTGATACTCAAACTGCGTCCAACTGCTTCTACCGGGCAAAGTAGCATGAACATTGAATAGGTCTTTTTTGATATGTAGCTCCTGATCAATATCTTGGTCATTACTGAAATGCCCGTTATCGAGTGCCACGGTGGCAAACGCCTCCAATCCGCCTGTGCGATACTTCACGGTCAGGTCGTCGTAGTTGCTCCACTTGTTGTTCTTCCACGTCCGACTGGTAGCCATCACACTCAAGCCGTCGCCCTGAGGTTTCAGGGTTTTAATGCGGATCACGGCGTTTACTTCGGCATTATACTGGGCACCAGGGGCGGTGATGACATCAACGCTCTTGACATCCAATGATTTCAGCTGTTTCAGTTCAATGGGGTTACGCACCTTTTTATTATTGATATAGATCTCAGGCTCTCCCTTGGCCAATACCTCAAACTTACCGTCTTTGCCTTGCACCAAAGGAATCAACGAAAGCAGATCTTCGGCAGTGCCCACATCGTGAAGAATGGAGTGCTGAACATCAACGGTCATACCGCCATGCACCATCTTGTACTGCGGAATCTCACCTTTCACCACCACGCCACTGATGGTGTAGGTTTCAGGATGGAGAGTAATGGTACCGATATTGCCGACGCCCACCTCTCGGGAAACGGTCTTGTAGCCAATATACGTCACCTTGGCAATAACGCGCTTGGCGCTGCAAGGTATCACGAAGTCGCCATTCTCATTGCTCACACTGCCGTTAATATAAGTGGATTGAACCTTAGCAATAGTATCTGTTACAGTGTGCAATGAGATATTGGCGAATTCGATAGGTTTGCCTTCTTCATCAACAACACGTCCAATCACCTTCGTGTCTTCCTTCTGCGTACACTCCACGAAGATACGGTCGTCATCGTAAGTCACCTTGATGGGATAGAAGCCTATCACCTCGCGAAGAGCCTCCCTGATGGAAAGGTTACTGAACCGACTGGTCACAGTAAAATCCTCCAACTCGTCATAGATGAAATAGATGGTCTGGTCGCCATAAGCGGTATTCAAGTCTTCGAGTACCTTCGATAGCGACTCGTTCTGATAGTGGCGGGTAATCTTCTGGGCCTGCATGCTGACAACATAGGCACACAGGAATATCATGAATATAATCCTTTTCATTGTTTCCGGTTTTTTATTCAACAATCAGTTTCTGGTTCTCCTTGGCAATGTGGAAACGCTCGAACTTGTTGAACGTCTCTACTACCTGGTCTAACGACTGCTTCTTGTCCCATGTAAAGAACAAACGAACGCGTTTGGTCTTCTCTTTCTTATAGACAACTTCACACTGATAGAAAGAAGCTATCTCCTGGAGAATCCTACCGAGTTCGGCATTCTCGAACACCACAGGTTGTATGATTGTTGAATCAGCCGATGCTGATTGCTGAGCGTTGATGGTTAACGGTTGAGTATTGTCCACTGCTACTGTCTGATCCACCTGTTCACTTTGTGGATTGCTGCTAATCATGTGGATAGCGGCATAAGTGATTCCCGACAATATCAGCACGCCAATAAACAGGGCAGCCATCTTCTTTGTAGAATGAAAGAAGTGAAGAATTGAAGAACTAGAGTTTCTTCCATCCTTGAAGTGCTCTGCTTCAAACTTCGTCCACTCTTCGTCGATGATGTCTGATGTGTCTATGTCCTCATCATGATGGGACTCTTGGGCATACATCTGCCTGAGAAGTTGTTCCAGATTGTCATTTGATTCCATAACCTAATGATTTAAAATGGTCCTTTAATTGTTTGAGCGACTGCGACAGATGATTGTGTACAGTTACTTCGCTTACTTGCAGCACATCGGCTATCTCACGATACTTCAAGCCTTGCTGGTAGCGCAGACGGAGAATCTGTTGCGACAACTTGGGCATGCGCCTGTCGATGTAGTGATGAAGCATCTGCAGCTGCTCTTGTTCGACCGTTTGTTCGGGAGTGGTCATCTCTACCACCACGGCCTGCTGCATCTGCTGCTCTTTCTGCTTGTGCACCAGCAGATTGATACAGCGGTTGCGGACACTTGTCTGCAAATAAGCCTGAAGTGTGTCGTTGTTACGGATCTCAAACTCGCCACGACGGACCCTATTGAGCAGATAGGTGAACACATCGCTCACCACATCCTTGCTCTCAGCCTCGTCACCCAGCATTCTCCATGCCAGTCGGAACATCCCGTCGTAATGACGTCTGAATACCGTTTCAAATTCTCGTTTGTCTATCATCTGTCTTTTGTCATTGAGGAGCGGATTTTGGAACCGCCTTTTACCTATATACAATCGGACACTTCATTTTCCTAAGCAAATATACGTTTTTTTCTACATATCACAAAAAAAGACAGGGAAAACCTACGTTCCCCTGCCTTTCACAGCCATCTTTGTTTTATTCCCATGTTGGGAACATTTTATTCCCACGTTGGGAATATTTTATTCCCATGCTGGGAACAAATAGTTTGATGACAGTATTCTTTCACCCCGCCCCCCCTTGCCAGGACCCCGCCCCTTAGAGGGGTGGGGAGTCGAAAGAGCCAACGATACTTCGGGGGTGCGGAGGCGCGGTGGTGCGAGAACAGTATTATGATCCAGCATCTTAGTGGTAACCAACTCCCCTCCCATCGCAGGGGAGGGGTGGCGAAGCTGGGGTGGGGTTATAAAATTTGCGTTTTTTCAAAGACCTAACAGTTTCACGGCAAAAATCCCCTAAGCAAAGACGTTTCACGATTTTCAGACCTAACCTAACACCTAACATAAACCTAACCAAAGACCTAACATTCTCCGTTTTCGTTATTACGATATCCCGTTATAACGACCTTTCCCCTCTAATAGAGGGGTTCTTCGCAAAGCGAAGCGCCAGAACTGATCGAGGGGATAACTCCCCGATGTTAGGTCTTGGGTTAGGTCTTTGGTTAGGTTTATGTTAGGTTTATGTTAGGTTTATGTTAGGTCTTTGAGGTTCCATTTTCCTCCTAAGTTGCTCGATATAAAGTAATTAGACTTTTACAATGTTAGGTGTTGAGAAAACCTATGGTTTACTTTCTAAAACCATAGGTTTCAAATTCTCGTTTGTCTATCATCTGTCTTTTGTCATTGAGGAGCGGTTTTTGAGCCCGCCTTTTACCTATATACAATCGGACACTTCATTTTCCTAAGCAAAATTACCCCTACATTCAACTTTTTATGCAAAAATAGCAAAAATAGGGAAAATATCCGTAATAATAGGGATTTTCTTATACAACTAATCAAATTATTTCTCATCTTTGCAGCGTATAACTTAAAAATGTATTGCTTATGAAAGAGAACCGTTTGATTGCAGCTGCCATTATTGCTGTGGGCATCTTTTGCTTAGGTTGGTTCATCAAGGCTGGTATTGACGACTTTGCCAATAAGGACCGCCAGGTGACAGTAAAAGGTTTGGCTGAGCGTGAAGTGCCAGCCGACAAGGTGACATGGAGTATCAGTACGAAGGTGACAGGTGATAACCTTCCCTTGCTCTATGAGGGGATTAACCACCAGACTACCAAGATCAAGGATTTCTTGAAACAGAACGGACTCGATGAGAAGGAGATTACTGTCAATCCCCCTTCCATCAGCGACCTTGAGGCTCGTGAATGGGGCGATAACAATAAGAATTTCCGCTATATCGTTTCTACAACCATCACGGTGGCGACGAACAAGGTGGACCAAGTGAACAAGGCTATCTTCAAACAGGCTGAGCTCTTGAAGCAGGGCGTAGCCATCGACAATAGTGATGCACGGTATGAATATGCTTCGTTCCAGCAGATGAAACCGGAGATGATGGCCGAGGCTATTAAGAATGCACAGAAAACTGCAGAACAGTTTGCTGAAGCCAGTAAGTCGAAACTGGGTAAGATCAAGACGGCTGGACAAGGGCAGTTCGAAATAGATGATCGTGATCAGAACACTCCGTATATCAAGAAACTGCGCGTGGTGACCACCATTACCTATTCACTCAAGAAATAAACAGGGTATGAGAAAGTAAAAAGTAAAGAGATTACTTAGGTGTAATCTCTTTACTTTTTGTTTTTTATTCAAATACGAAGTCTTGCAACGTACACAAGGACTTCTCTTTCGTATCCGACTTAAAGATAAAATAGATGGCATGCAAGCCAACCAGCTGACCGGGATTGTCGATCTTGGCAAACACTTCCGTGGGGGTTTTCGGCATGTCGGCCTTCAGGTCGATCTTACCTATCAGCTTACCTCCTTGTGAAATCCAAGGACGATCACTCATAATCTCAATGGTGCCATCAACTCCCTCAGGAATGAGATTCAATGCCAATTGCAATGAGCCTGTCAACTTTTCGGCGTCGAACAGGAAATACTTATAGCCTACAATGGAGCCATCGGTATTATTCACCACACGGTTGTTGTTATTCTTCAGGTCGTAGGGCTCGTCGAAGTTGGAATCGGTACCATACGAGGCTTCAACATACGAACCGAAGAAGGTGTTGTCGGGCCACGCATGAATAGCTGGCTTCGGACCAGTAAGCCAACAGGCGATACCGGCGGAATGACGCTCAAAGGGATTGAGCCCCTGGAGAGCAAAACCATTGCTGTTGTATTCTCCCTCAGAAATCTCCACCTTACCACCTTCGCCTTCTTCAACCTTGACGCTGATAGGTGCCACCATGGCCTGACGGGCATACTCGTTCATACCGGTCTGACGGTGATAGAAGACATACCACTGACCGTTGATCTCGCAGATGCTGCCGTGGGTGTTACCATCGGGTACAGCCGAGGCTATCACATTACCTTGTTCGTCTTTCTCTCGTGCCCGACCATCAATGATGGTTCCTCCGTAGGTCCAAGGACCTAAGGGGTGATCACTATAGGCGTAGGCTAAGGTGTAGTTCGAAGTGGGAAGACCGAATTCGCCTTCCTCAGTAAAACGACTGTAGATGAATACGTACTTATCTTTGATCTTACGGATCGACGAGGCTTCAAAGAACTTGAACTTTCCTGGTTGTTTATGACCAGGTATCATGTCCTCCACAATCTTAGTTCCGGGTTTCACAGTTGCCATCGTAGTAGGATCAAACTCGGCGGCATACGAACGTTCAAAGCCCCAGTAGCCATATACACGACCGTCATCATCGACAAACACTGCGGGGTCGAACTGTAACACGCCATCCACCAGGTTGGGATTCTCCTTACTCCAGTTGCAAATCTCGAAAGGACCGTCGGGTCGGTCGCTCTTGGCAATCAGTCCGTTCCTGCCACCACTCTGATCATTGGGGAAGAGATAGTAGGTTTTCTTACCCGTGCTGTCGGTCACCAAGGTAACATCTGGGGCATACAACACATCTGCCGTTCCTGCCGAGTCGAAAGGCTCGCCCTTGGCATTCTTATCAACCACGAGGATAACCCCGTCGTAACGCCAGTTGTTCAGACTGTCAACAGAGGCCGACCATACCACCTGATCTCTTCCACAATACTCATTCTTCAGGTTATCGTGCGAACCATAGATATAGACGCGCTGCTTACCAGGCTGATCAGGATCCTCAAACACATAGGGTTCTCCATCGGGAATATGTTCCCAAAGGGGAAGGTACGGATTACCAACAGTGGTTAAACCAGACTCTGTTGTCTGTGTCTGCTGACTGCAGGATGATAAGGTCATCGCTGCACAGCACGCAGTTGTTACAATCATGTTCAGGCTTTTCATTTTCATTCCGTTTAGCAAAAGCATGACCTTTCTCGTCATGCGGTGTTATAGTTAATAAATATAGTAAGGTAAAAAGAGAGTGGTATGAACTACATGTTCATACCACCATCTACTTGGATTACCTGACCGCTGACATAGCTGGAGAGATCGCTCGCCAGATAAACGGCGGTGTTGGCAATATCATCTACTGTACCACCACGACGAAGAGGAATCTTGTTGATCCATTCCTTGCGGATATCATCTGGCAGCGCCTGTGTCATGGCTGTATCAATGAAACCGGGAGCAATGGCGTTTGCACGGATACCCTTCGGTCCCATCTCCTGTCCGATACTCTTTGCCAAAGCAATCAGACCGGCTTTCGAAGCGGCATAGTTAGCCTGACCAGCATTGCCATGAACACCAACGACAGACGACATGTTGATGATAGAACCGCCACGCTGGCGCATCATCACTGGCACACAGGCATGAATGAAGTTGAAAGCACTCTTCAGGTTCACGGCAATCACTGCATCCCACTGCTGCTCTGTCATACGAAGCATCAAACCGTCCTTGGTAATACCGGCATTGTTCACCAGGATGTCAATACTGCCGAACTCCTCCTTTACCTGCTTCACCACCTCTTCGGTCTGGGCAAAGTCAGCTGCATTGGAAGCATAGCTCTTGGCCTTCACACCAATGGCAGCAATCTCACTCTCTGTTTCCTGGTTTACCTCCAGATCGGTGAACGCGATGTTAGCACCTTCTGCAGCAAATCTCAACGCGATGGCCTTACCGATACCGCGTGCAGCACCTGTAATCAGGGCTGTCTTACCTTCTAATAATTTTGTACTATTCATAACTATTTGATTTTTAATAATTTGTATATTCAATTTTTCGTTTGCTGAAAATTTGCTGAATTAGAAATCTTGCGAGGAATCCAAAATACCATCCCCGTTAGCGTCTAATGGCTTAGTGTTACGGGCAAAATTGAAAGTACCCGATACGTCAACGTAGCCGCCTGTATATAGTTTAGGCATTTGGCCCGATACAGACGCGGCAAAGCTGTTAGCATCCGTATAGTGGCATACCAGGTTAAAGCCGTCGCCTGAATATGTATAGTCAGGGTATTGGCCTGTTGTAGTAATTTGGGCTACCTGGCTGCATACCTGGTTATCTTTGTAGGCCGTTACGCGCGTACATCTATTAAATTCGATTTCAACCGATAGGACTACGGAACCGCTACGACCTATATAAACGCCCGCTGTTGGGCTTTCGGTATCGTTGCCGTCAGTTGAACACCCCACAAGCAGAAACGCGCTTAGAAGCGAAAGCAGAAAGTATTTCATTGTGCCCATACGTTCAGTATTGAATTAAACACACCAAACACCAGGGCTATGATAATCAGGGCAAGCGTAATGATGATAAACGCGCCCATAATGCAACCTGGCTTGTTTTCCTTTGTCTTTGCTAACTTCATATCTTTGGGTATAGCGGGATTATCCTACATTGCTTTTTTAATACCTGCTATTTGCTCTAATTCGCTGATCCTGGCTTTGTACCCCGCTATCTTATCTAACAGAGTTTCTACGGTATTTTCAAGTTTGCCTATTTCCGTATCTTGCGGATCATCAAGGCCACCAGGTAACAGGTGCATATCACCTTTGCCCCGTAGGAGCCAATCAGCGGAGAGATCGGGGAAAGCATCAAGCACAAGTAAGATCGTACTTACGGAAACTTCTACGTTGCCGTTAATATGGTTATTCAAAGTCTTTTGGTTGACTTTGTAGATACCTGCTAATTTCGTAGGGTTGCAGTCGTATTCTACCATAACCTGTTGCAGCCGCTTACGTACATCTTCTTTGTCTGGCATACTCTTAAATCTTAAAATCTGTAAAACAAGTAACTAAATACTTAAATTCTGTTATAATATGCCCTCAAATGATATAAGTAAGTAAGAAATTACTTATCTTTGCACTCGTAAACGAGGAATCACAAGAAAGGCTGTCGGACATCTAAGCCCAACTATCAAAATCTCAACTGCAAAGATACGGCAGTTTTTCTTTTCCTCCAAATATATAAGTAAGTAAATAAGTAATTTTAACGTAAAACGTATCAAAATGGCACAAAACGGCACGAAAAACGGAAAATACGCGGTACAAGGTATCGAGACCCTACGGGCTAAGATCAACCGCGAATTTATTATTAGGCTGTCTAAGGACGGCAAAAGTCAGTTGGTTGGCTTTACCCGCCTTTGCCTGATAGTTGGCGATCTTCACGCTGAACACTACGCGAAGAAAGCAATAAGTAGCAAGGTACAGGCCCCTACATTCGTCAGAGGCGGGGCAAATGGCTTGCGTGTGACGTTTTCACCACGTTAGACGGACAATTACCCACAGAACAAAAAAAAACGCTTGTAGCGAGGTTTTAACGAATAATTAACAAATTCAATTTTTAGCAAAATGGTAATAGCAGACAAAGTAACAAGAGAGGATTTGAAGCAGATGCAGCCCGGAGAATCCCAGACGTTTAAACTACCCAACGCCCAGGCTTTGGATAGCGCGGGCACTACGGCCTATCAGATGGCACGTATTGAGGATTGCACGTATTCTATTGAAAAGGACTACGTAGAGAAAACAATTAAGATCACTAAAGCGTAATACTATGATTATATCGAAACCCGACGTAATACCCGATGGCCTGTATAACCAGAAACAGGCAGCAGAGGCCCTACACCTTGATAGACACACCGTAGCCCGCTATGAGGCAAACGGTAGGCTTAAATTCAAAACGCGTAAGGCCGATAACAGAAAGGTAACAACGGGTGCAGAGATAATCAGATGTTGGCAAGGTATGTATTTAGTAAAATAGTAAAATAGTAAAATAGTAAAGTTATGGCACAGATCATTATCACTATTGGGCTATCCGTATTGTGCGTAGTATGTACGGTTATAGTATCAAAGGACATTAAGGCTATTGCAGAAGAAATGAGTTAAGCGTATGAAACCGTATAGCAGCAAAGCATTTCTGATGCAGAAAGGAGGCCAAAAGGGAGCCTTACAACGAATGGCGAAGAGTTACCCAGGCGAATATAGAACCGTATGCAAAATGCGAGAGACCTATAAAAGCCTGTTAGACTTGAAAGCCAACCAATTTGAAAAGGTATTGGCCCAGGCTTTACGTGAGTTAGTTAACGATGGTATTTGTAAAAGACCAAAATTTTAATTTTAAGCACTATTTTTATGAAAACAGATTTTAGCGTAAACATCCAGGTTAATATCGGAGTAACGCCCGAAGTCGTACAGCTTGTTACGGCGATCCTGGCAAAGCAAACCGCCCAGATCGTAGCACCTGGTACGGTTGTAAGTAACGAACCACAGCCGGAGCCACAGGCAGCGGCGAAGAAAACCCGTAAGGGTAAAGGTGAGGCTACAGCCGAAGCACCCGCCAACGATGCAGCCGGAGATCAGCCGGAGCCAGAGGCAGAGACCCCAACCGATCAGCCAGAGCCACAGCCGGAACCAGAGGCAGAAGCCGAGACCGCCAACCGCGAACTTACGGAAGAGGACGTAAGGGAAGCTATGCACAAGGTACGTCAGCGTATCGAGGGCGAGAACTACAAGGAGAACACGGATAGCGAGAACTATAAGAAGTACCACCGTGTTTTGACCCAGACGTTTAAGAACATATCAGCTTTGTTAGGTAGCGATAAGCCAAGCACTTTGCCCGCTGACAAACGCGCTGACTTTATCAGTGAGATTAACGCCCTGGTAGTTAACGATAAGGGAGAGATTGAAAAACCTAAAGCCTTTTAAGCTATGCCAGGACAACACGCACTACTAAGCCCGTCAGCAGCCCACCGTTGGCTGAATTGTACAGCAGCACCCCGCCTTGAAGAGAACATAGAGGATAAGGGTAGCAGCTATGCAGACGAGGGTACGTTAGCACACGCCTATTGTGCCAAGCACCTGAAAACGTTTTTAGGCGTTGATACCGTAGATGAAGATGCCGAAATAGCGCAGTTCTACGAACTATACCACACGGGCGAAATGGACGAATACACCGATACGTACAAAACTATCGTATTGGAGAAATTCAATGCAGCCCGTACTAAGACCCGCGACGCTCAATTATTGGTAGAGGTACGTTTGGACTTTACCAAGTATATGCCGGAGGCTTTCGGTACGGCTGATGCCGTAATTATCGCTGATGGCTGTTTGGAGATCATAGATTTTAAGTACGGTAAGGGCGTTAAGGTATCAGCCCACGAAAACCCACAAATGAAAATCTATGCTTTGGGCGCGTATGAGGCTTTTAGCTTTGAGTACAATATTACCCGCGTACGTATGACTATCGTACAGCCCAGGATTGATAACCTATCAGAGTTTGAGATTACAGCCGACGATCTACAGAAATGGGCCGTAGAGACTTTGCAGCCAAAGGCCAAAGAAGCGTTTAGCGGTGAGGGTAAGCAAAAGCCTGGTGTATGGTGTCAGTTCTGCAAGGTGAAAGCCCGTTGTAAGGCCCTGACAGAAACAGCCCTGAATCTGGCAAAGGAAAAGGCAGACCCCAATCTGCTAACACCCGCTGAAATCGCAAACGACGTACTACCATTCATTGATATAGTGAAATCCTGGTTAACGGGCGTTGAGGAATACACCCTACAGGCAGCTTTGAACGGTACGAACTATCCAGGATATAAAATCGTTGCAGGGCGCAGTATCAGAAAGATTACTGATGTTGAGGCCGTAATGCAAGAATTACAAAGCAACGCTTTTGCCGAAGAATCCTACATGAAGCCCCGCGAACTTAGAAGCATTACAGACCTTGAAAAGTTGGTAGGTAAGAAACGCTTTACGGAGTTGTGCGGTAAATGGATCGAGAAGCCCCAGGGCAAACCAACGCTCGTACCTGAATCGGACAAACGCCCGGCCTACGATACCACAGCAGACGATTTTAAGGACGTGAACGTATGAGCAAGCCAGGCACAGACGATCAGAAACGTAGGGAGTATTACAACGAACTATACACCCTTGAAAGAGACTACGAAAGGGAGTTTAATAGCCCTGAAATATGGTACTAATTAAAATAGAATAATATGCGAAGTCGTACAGCAAATTGGTTTATCTGCAAAATCAAATACGAAAAGGTAGGTGAGGACGGCGTACAGCGTAAAGTAACCGAAAGCTACGTAGTTGATGCTTTGAGTTTTTCAGAGGCAGAGGCACGTATTACCGAGGAAATGGCAAGCTATATCAGCGGTGAGTTTAAGGTTATCAATATTGACCCGGCCCCGTTTTCTGAAATATTCTTTTCTGATGCAGAATTGGCCGATAAGTGGTACAAAGCCAAATTGGAGTTTATCACAATCGACGAAAAGACAGAAAAGGAGAAACGTAGTGCAGTTACGTACCTGGTACAAGCCGGAAGTTTCGATAATGCCCTAAAGAGCGTTAACGAAGTGATGGGCGGTACTATGATTGACTACGTAACCGCTAAGATTGAGGAAACTAAGATCATGGACGTTTTCGAGTATGCGAAGAAAGAAAAGGCCGATGATCCAGACGATGAAGATTTATAAACCCAAAAAACAAAAGTTATGGCGAAATTTGATAAAGTTATAGAGTGCCTGAATAAAGGCGGTAGTGCATGGCGCGGCGAATGGTGTGCCAAAGGTGAAAACAAGGAGATCGTAAAGCAGATACCACAGACTATCAGCAAGGAGATCGTACCGAAAATGACATCTTTACCCGATGCTATTAAGCCAAAGGTTAGCACCGTCGGAAATGGTGAAATAGCATACCACGACCAGGTATTGCAGATCATCTTTACCGATGATGAAAAGACCCCGGCAAGCGCAACGTATTTTATCCCTACATGGGAAGATATTTTTGCAGAGGATTGGGTAGTATTGATGCCCGCAGTAGAGTTTTAGTGTTAAACAACTTTTTATAAACAATTAAAATTTTAGAATTATGATTAAGCCAATTATCAAAGAGGGTACTAAGGTAGTGTTTGGCCCGTGTCGCCTTTCCTACACCCACGTTTTCAACAAGTACAACCCAGACGGCCCAGAGGCAGAGGGTAAGTTTATGACTAACGTACTGATCCCAAAGACAGAGAAAGAGACTATCGAGGCGATCAAGAAAGCCGTAGAAGAGGCTAAGAAACAGGGTATCGTCAATAAGTGGGGTGGTAAGGAACCCAAAAAACTTGATATGCCGCTACGTGATGGCGACGAAAAGGACGATGAGAACTACGAAGATCATCTGTTTCTTAACGCCAAGAGCAACACACGCCCTGGTATCGTCGATAAGAACAAAGTGCCCATTGTTGATGAAGAAGAAGTGTACAGCGGCGTTTGGGCTATCGTATCGGTTACGTTCTTTGCCTACGACAAAAACGGTAATCGCGGTATCGCTTGCGGCCTGAATAACATTATGAAGTTCAAGGATGATGATCGTTTCGGTGGCCGTGTATCTGCTGAAAGTGACTTTGGCGACGTTGACCTACCAGACGATGACGAAGATTTGTAAGCAGCTATCTTAATGCCATAAGGTACGTTTAGATGTGCGCCCGTCGGCGTAAAGATGTGTCGGCGGGCGTTTGCGAAACAACTTAAAGCAAAGAGACAATGACAGCGACGATTTTTATTTTTCTGATTGTAGCAGCCGTAATAGCAATGGCGATATATGCTACGCGCGTCAGGGCTAAGAGTATCAGGCAGTTTAACAGACGCTATACAAGCCACTACGTCATTAAGCACCTGACACAGCAGAATTTCACTAAGGCGGTTAATATCGTCATGGATTTGGTTAAGTCAGATGGCGCAGATATAGAAGTGACCTACAAAGACCAGGTGATCTTTAACGGGTACATGGATATAGAGGCAGAGACGGGCAAAGATACGCCCCATTTCTGGTATAACAAAGTAGTGTTAGACAAATACGGTATTGAATATTAAACCCCGGTTATTATGACTAAGAAACAGATCATAGAGAGAGACGAAAAAGGACAGCCGATTATTGACGTTGCCCAGGAAGAAATCAAAGCCGAGATACAGGTAAGTATCAATAAGCTGTTGAAGAAACGCGACGAAGCCAAAGAGAAGTACGGTAAGCTAAAGCGTACCACTTTTGAGGTTATCGAAGATAAAGGGCTGATGAATCCCGATAGTCTGTTTGAAGAAAACCAGAAGATCGAGGCCAAAGAATCTAAGTTGAGTGCAGCAGAGAGGCAGTTTATACAGCAGATCGTTTTGCTTTCAATGCAGGTTGTATTTGAGCGTAAGATTAAAGAGGCCCAGGACGCAGCAGCAGAGTTGGATAAGCCCGTATTGCCAAAGAAGAAAAGAACAAAGAAACCCGCTAAGAAGTAAACCGTATGCGTGAATTAGGAATAGACATAGAGACTTACAGCAGCAACGATCTTGTGAATTGTGGAGTTTACAAATACGTTGAGGCCCCGGATTTTACTATATTGCTTTTTGCCTATAGTATTGATGGTGGCCCCGTCGTATGCGTTGACTTTGCAACGGGTGAGAAATTGCCAGACGATGTATTTGCAGCCCTGACAGACCCCGACGTAATCAAGACAGCGTTTAACGCGGCTTTTGAAAGAATCTGTATTAGCGTCTATTTCTTTGGCGGTAAGTTGTTAGACCCAAAGCAATGGCGTTGTACGATGGTATTAGCGGCCCGTATGGGTTTGCCGTTATCGTTGGGGCAATGCGGCGAAGTATTGCACTTAGCAGAGGGTAAAATGACAGAGGGTAAGGCCCTGATCCGATACTTTAGCGTACCAGGTAAGAACGGCAAGCGACATTTGCCAAGTGACGCGCCCGATAAGTGGGACACGTTCAAGAAATACAATATCAGGGACGTAGAGGTAGAGCAAGCAATTAAGAAAAAGGTACAGCGACTAATACCCGCTGACTTTGACGAAGAGTTGTACGTAGCGGATCAGGAGATTAACGACAGAGGCGTTAAGATAGATCGTACCCTGGTTGATGCAGCGGCCCGTTTCGATGATGAATACAAGGCACAGCTATTAGCCGAGGCGCAGCAGCTTACGGGTATGGAGAATCCAAACAGCCCGGCACAGATCAAAGAGTATATCAAGAAAACTACGGGCTTTACCGTAGAGACCCTAAATAAAGGAAACCTTGATACCTTAGACGAAAAGCTGATTTATTGGCCTAAAGCCCAGAGGGTGATAGCAATACGTAGGGAAATGGGTAAGACCTCAAACAAGAAATATGAGGCTATGCAGAAATGCGTTTGCAAGGATGGCAGAATACACGGGCTTTTGCAGTTTTGCGGTGCAGCCCGTACAGGCCGATGGGCGGGCCGTCTGGTGCAGGTGCAGAACCTACCACAAAACCACCTGGCATCATTGGACTTTGCCCGTAGCCTGGTACGCCAGGGCGACTTAGACGAATTTGAAATGAATTACGCCAACGTTACCCAGGTACTTAGCGAACTGATCCGTACGGCTTTCGTTGCAGAACCCGGTAAGACGTTTCACGTTTGCGACTTTTCCGCTATCGAGTGTCGCGTTATTGCCTGGCTTGCATCCGAGGATTGGGTATTGGAGGTTTTCAGGTCAAATGGTGACATCTATTGTGCCAACGCATCTAAGATGTTCAAAGTACCTGTAGAGAAGCACGGCCAAAACGCGCAGCTACGACAAAAAGGTAAGATCGCTACCCTGGCTTTGGGCTATGGTGGTGGTGTATCAGCTTTAGAGGCTATGGGCGGTAGCAAGTTAGGGTTAACCGAAGATGAAGAAAAGGAGATCGTTAAACTTTGGCGCGACAGCAACCCGCGTATAGTAAGAATGTGGGCCGTCATTGAGAAAGCCGCTATTACAGCTATCAAGACAGGCGAAAGCGTAACGGTGTACCGTAATATCGTAATCGGTAAACGTTGGGGTATGCTGACTATTACGCTACCATCAGGGCGTACTATCTGTTATCCCCGTGCAGAGGTTGAAACAGAGTACAACGACGGTTGGCGAGGCGACCACGATATTATAGAGTATGAGGGCCTAAACCAGACTACAAAGAAATGGGGTAAGGTTAGAACGTATGGCGGTAAACTGACAGAGAACATAGTACAGGCCGTAGCCCGCGACATATTGGGCATAGTCATACTACGTGCAAAGGCAGAGGGGCTTAATATCGTTTTCCACATACACGATGAAATCATAGTAGAGGCTACACCCAATCAGACGTTAGCAGACGTTGAGGCTTTGTTTAGCAAGCCGATTGATTGGTGCAGAGACCTACCACTAAAGGGAGCCGGATATACCACACCGTACTATCTGAAAGACTAAAAACGCCTACAAGGGCGTATAAGTAAGTAAGCCGATAGAGTACACCCCGAAGCCCTAAAACCCGCTTAGAATTGACATTTAACAGAATATTAACAATTAAACAGCGTATCATTATGACATCAATAGAAATTAGAAAGCTGATTGAGGCCAAACAAGCCGAAATATCAAAGTGTAAAGGAGAAATGCGAGAACTTAATTTGCAGTACAAAGATGCTTTGCAAATCGAGTTTGAGCGTGAGCACAGCGTAAAGAGTGGTGAGAAAATCGACACCAAGAACGGTACGCCCCTATTCTATGAGGGCTTTATTATTGACGCTTACGGTAGCGTATGCGTACTTTGTCACCCTGTTAAAAACGACGGGACAGCGAGTAAGCAAGATCGACACTTTAGCATATCAGATTTTTAAGGGTATGGCAAACGTAGAAGAAAACAACCAGGCTAACAAGGTTACAGAGAGCCACGAAAAAATTATGTGGGTAGCATCCCCATATACGGCGGTTAGTGCCTGGTTACAATTCAGATTTTAAGCACTATTTATAAACATCAAAACGTATGAAGATTATGAGCGAAAAAAGTAGCTTAAAGATGCAGTTACTACAGCAGATGGGTAACGACATCGAAAAGGCAAAAGCCGCCTATCAGTGGCTTAACGAAGATCAGGACGTAGATACGCCCCAGGTTAGCGCAGCTATAGAAAGCAAGCCTGATGGTATCTACCTGGTATCAGAGGACGGTAGCGTTATCCTGTTTGGCCCTGAATGGAAAAAGCCAGAAAGCCCCGTTAAGTATATCGGCGTTAAGTGGGGATCGCGTAGCCTGGCAGTAGCTTTGCACGATCAGGCCAACGGCGAAGATATTACCCTGACAGCCAAGAAAGACGAAACAGAGTACGACGGCTATATAGATACCTATCTGGATGCAGTGGCTAATTGGACGGGTAAGGCCAATACAGAACACCTAAAGCAGATCGGGTTAAACAAAGAAATATCGTTGGCCGAAAACGAGTACATACCAAGTTTAGGCGAAATGCTGTTTGTATTCCTGAACCGTAAGGCCATTAACGAGGCTTTAGAGGCCGTAGGCGGTACGCCCATTGATGGCGTTTGGTATTGGACTTCTACAGAGTACAGCGCGACGTACGCCTGGAATCTGGGCCTCGACGACGGCTACGTCAACTACGGCACTAAGGCAAGTCACACGCTCAGAGTTCGCGCGGTTTCAGCATTTCAACTTTAATCTTTACACTTGATACTTTAACCTTTGCCCGGCGAAAGCCGGGCCATAATAAGGACAACAAGATATGAAGATAGTTAAGCGAAATAGAAAAGTCAGAATCACAGAGGAAGAGGTTAACACCGCTTTGTATGTGGCAAGTGATGGCGATAACAACTATTACTACTATCAGCCGTATAAGGATTTGCCCATTTACTACGTCGTAAGCGTACAGGTACGTATCTTAGGTTTCTGGTTTACGATCTGGGAAGCAAGCGTAGAGATAGCAGACGGCGACGGTAGAACTATAGCAATGAATAGAGCAAGTGAAATCGTAAAATTATTGGAGGGTATAATATGAGTAACGACAACAAAAAGAAACGCCCTGTTTGGGTGCAGTTAGAATTATTCCCCGAAATGAAAGCCTCACAGGGGGGGGGGATCAGTCAGTAACCAACAAAACAGATAAAGCCAAATGAAAGCGAAACTTTGCCGTACTTGTGTATCCTACAATCCTGATGATGAAACGCCAGGCTTTGGGACTTGTGGGTTATCAGATTGCCAGGTATGCGAGTACGCGCAGGGTTGTATAGATTGGCGGTATCATAAATATTGGAGGCCCTGACTATGGAAAAGAGAAAACAGCTATACGGCGTAACGGCCATTAACAGATTAACGCGAAAGCGTGAAATCATATCTGGTGCAGCAGACTTTGAGGCTACAGAGCAAAAACGTAGGAGCCTGTTAAAGACCAGGCCGGAAAAACGCCCGTACATCTATCCCCTAACGGTCAAATATCCAAATCAGCTTAATTTATTCACGAATCAGTTAGACGTATGAAATTTGATATAAACAAAGAGAGATTGTTACGTGTACTATTGCACCTTAAAAGTGCAGTACCTACGTACCGAATGGCAAGCAACAGCGTTTTTTGCTACCTGTACCGTAGCTTTATCTTTACGGCCAAATCCGACTTTTTGCGCGTTGAGGCTACAGACGGCGAGGTATTTGTTAGTGAAGAAATGAGCCTGTTAGAACCTATCGAGGACACTAAGATTTTTGCCCTGGATGCAGCGCAGTTATTAAGTGCCATTAAATCACTTGACGATCAGCCGTTGACTTTCGAGGTATTGGAGTACCAGGTTATAGTACACCACGAAATAGGCCACTTTGCTTTACCTATAACAAGTGGTATCGAGAACTACGGCGAATTACCAAAGGCAAAGGTAGAACAGAGCAAAGCACACTACCAAAAGATCGAGGCCCCAGGGCTAAAGTCTATTTTGGCGCGTTGCGCCTACGCTATGGCCGACGATAGCCTAAGACCCTGTATGAATGGCGTATTTATGGATTGCACAAAAGAGGGTACAAACTTTGCAGCGTCAGACGGGCATAAACTAATCAGGATCAGCAAGCCGTCATTACAAGGTGAGGCAGGTATGATTATCCCTAAAAAGGTGGTTAGTATTCTGCTAAAGGTATTGCCTGATACTGACTTTGTGCAGATTTGGTACAACCCATATTTACCTAATCTGGATGAAGAGGAAGCCAAGAAAACGCCAAGAGCAGCTTGTGAGATCACGGTAGATGATATTACAATTTGTTTCAGACCGATAGAGGGCCGTTTTCCTAACTATAACAGCGTAATACCTACACGCCATAATTACACGCTTACGGTTGACCGAAAGGCACTAATCAAGTCCCTGGATCGTCTTAGCCTGTTTGCCAACAGCAGTAGCGGGTTAATTACTATTTACCTGGAACCTGACAAAATGCAAATGCAGTCAGAAGATAAGGATTTTGAGCAGTCAGCAGTTGATACGATACCCTGTAACTACAAAGGTAAGGATATGCGTATAGGTTTCAAAGATCGTAGCCTAATACAGACACTACGGAACCTGAATACTAAAGACGTTACGTTTTATCTGATAGACCAGAATACGGCTATTATCATAGGCCCTACTATTCAGCCAGAGAGTGAGGAAATAACGGCGTTACTTATGCCGATGTATATTAACGACTAATCCCTGTATAGTATGAAAATGCCCATACCAACTATAGAAGATTTCCCGGCAGATCGCGCGAATTGCGGTACTTGCACCAGGAAAGGTAGCTATTGCCCACGAAGCAAAAAGAATAAGCAGCAGCATAACGGATTGCTTTACGGCTTTGGTAATCAGGTAACGGGTATCATATATCGTTGCATGAACTATACAGGCCCATTTAAAAAGTAGATATGAGTAATATAAGGCTTTTATATATTGATCTGTTTTGCGGTGCAGGTGGTACAAGCAGCGGCGTAGAGTATGCCCGATTTAAGGGTAGAAAATGCGCTAAAGTAATCGCGTGCGTTAACCATGATAAGAACGCTATACTAAGCCATGCAGCAAACCACCCGGACGTAATGCACTTTACCGAGGATATTAGGACGTTGGAACTATCCCCGTTAACGGCGCATCTACAAAAGATGAAAGCAAAGTACCCTAACGCCCACGTCGTTTTGTGGGCAAGTCTGGAGTGTACCAATTTCAGTAAGGCAAAAGGAGGCCAACCCCGCGACGCTGACAGCCGTACTTTGGCGGAACATCTTTTTAGATATATCGAGACGTTAGACCCCGATTATATACAGATCGAGAATGTAGAAGAGTTTATGAGTTGGGGAGACTTAGACGAAAACGGTAAGCCTGTATCAATGAAAAAAGGTACAAGCTATATGCGTTGGATAAACAACGTAAAGGCTTATGGCTACGATTATAGTTGGCGAATCCTTAATGCAGCAGACTTTGGGGCCTATACGTCGAGAAAAAGATTTTTCGGGCAATTCGCTAAAAGGGCTTTGCCTATTGCTTTTCCGACACCTACCCACTCTAAGAACGGAGGCGGCGATATGTTTGGCAGCTTTGAAAAATGGAAACCCGTACGTGAGGTTTTAGACCTGAATAACGAGGGCGAAAGTATCTTTGATCGTAAAAAGCCACTTGTAGAAAAAACGTTAGAACGAATTTACGCCGGATTGCTCAAATTTGTAGCCGGTGGTAAAGATGCTTTTTTGGTAAAATACAATTCACTGAATCAGCAAGGCAAATACCAGGCCCCAAGTATAGATGATCCATGCCCGACGGTTGCAACACAGAATCGTTTAGGCATAGCAAAGGTACAATTTCTTTCAAAGCAATTTAGCGGCGATCCAATGAGTAAAAACATAAGCATAGACGGCCCGGCAGGTAGCCCGACGTGTGTAGATCACCACGCTTTCATTACTGCGTTTTACGGGAACGGATCAAACCACCCCGTAGATGAACCCGCGCCAACGATCACAACTAAAGACCGTTTCGGAATTGTTACAAGTCATTTCCTGGCAAACGAGTATAGCGGAGGCGGGCAAATATCGGACATAGAAAAACCAAACCCCGCTGTTTTAACAACGCCAAAACAAAAATTGGTATCTGCTGATAGGTTTTTGATGAATCCCCAATACCAGAGTGTAGGCGGTGACATAGATAAGCCCTGTTTTACGCTGATTGCGCGAATGGATAAGATGCCGCCATACCTGGTATCTACAGAAAAGGGATTGGGTATTAAGATATACGATACCGACAGCCCCGCCACCGTCAGGATCAAAGAATTTATGGCCCTGTATAATATCATAGACGTTAAAATGAGAATGTTAAGCGTAGATGAATTAAAACGTATTATGGGCTTTCCTGATAACTACGTTTTGGTTGGTACACAGGCAGAACAAAAGAAGTACATAGGTAATGCGGTTGAAGTCAATATGAGCCGCGTTTTATGCCAGGCACTTTGTCAGGCCCTTAGTGAGAAATTCGATAATTAATTAAATACGTATCATTATGGCAAAACAAGAATTTACAAAAACGCTACGTCAGACAATGACAGCGGGATTTCTTAAAGTCCTGATAGAAAAACTTGCAAACGAAGAAAACCCGTTTGATATGAAAGTACGTAGAATTGATCGCGGTATATGGGAGGTTGACGTACTGACAACTGAAAAGGACTATGAGTATTTCAATGATCTGCTATGCGATCTGAAAGATTAGAAGCGTATGAAGTTAAAGCATGATTTCACGTTGGATATAGCGACAGCCCACAGCCGCCTATCTAAGAAGTGGAAAAACAAAAAATGGCAGTGGAGCGAGTTAGTAGCCAGGTGCAGCGAAACGAAGCGTACAGGCGAAAGCGTCAGCGAGTATATGAAAATGACCCGCGAAGAACAAAGCGACATCAAAGATGTAGGCGGTTTCGTTGGCGGTTATCTTTCAGGTGGTACGCGTAAGACGGCTAACGTTATGTGGCGTAGCGTTGCGACGCTTGATATTGACTACGGTACGGCTAATATCTGGGACGATTTTACGATGCAATTTAGCTTTGCGGCCATGCTCTACAGCACCCATAAGCATACGGCAGAAAAACCACGTTATCGCCTGGTATTCCCATTAAGCCGTAACGTCAAGCCAAACGAGTATGAGCCGCTTTGCAGAAAGATTGCAGAGGCGGTAGGTATTGACCTATTCGACATTACTACGTATCAGTTGCCCCGTTTGTTCTATTGGCCGTCAACGCCTAAAGATGGTGACTACGTATTTGAGTACCAGGACGGCCCGGCTTGCGACGTAGATAAGGTACTGAAAAGCTACGTTAACTATGCCGACGTATCGGAGTGGCCCGTATCAGCCAGAGAGGGCGACGTTATAGCCCACGAAATACGTAAGGCGGGCGATCCGTTGGAAAAGCCCGGATTGATAGGCGCGTTTTGCCGTGCATACACTATCGAGGACGTTATAGACACATTTCTACAGGATGCCTACGAAAAGACGGCCACAGATGGACGCTATACCTATAAGTTAGGCAGCGTAGCCGGGGGCCTGGTATGCTATGAGGGTAAATTTGCCTACAGCCACCATGAGACAGACCCGGCAAGTAAGCAACTTTGCAACGCTTTCGACCTTTGCCGTATTCATTTGTTTGGCGTACATGATGAAGGAACCAGGCAGACGGATATAACTAAAATGCCGTCGTACCTGAAAATGCAAGATTTTGCAGCAAAGGATAAGACGGTACGCGTATTGCTCACTAAGGAACGACGCGCCGACGTTGAGGCAGATTTTGACGGTGTGGACTTTGACGAAGCCGGGGGCAGCGCAGCTATAGAAAGCAGCACGGATTGGATGGCCGAATTAGAGTACGACAGAAAGGGCGCGATCAAGTCAACGCTAAAAAACATTATCTGTATTCTGGATAATGACCCAATGTTAGCCGGGCACTTGTGGCACGATCTGTTTAGTGGCTTTGACCTGATCCGTAACGGTCTGCCCTGGGATAAAAAGGCTATTCAGTGGGGAAACCGCGACGATGCCAATTTACGCGTTTACCTTGAAGAGAATTACGGCGTAACAGGTAAGGATAAGATCAAGGATGCAAAGGACGCTATATTTACCCGTCACAGAATACACCCGATCCGTGAGTATCTTAACGGCTTAGAGTGGGACGGCGTACCGCGACTTGATACGCTGATGGTTGACTATATGGGTGCAGAAGATACGGCCCTAAACAGAGCCATGACACGTAAGCATTTCGTTGCAGCGGTTAGCCGTGTAATGAAACCTGGTTGCAAATATGACTATTGCCTGATCGTAACAGGTGCAGAGGGTATAGGTAAAAGTACCCTATTCCGCGTTATGGGTGGTGAGTGGTTTAACGACAGCCTGGTTACGATGGAGGGTAAAAGCGGTATGGAGCAAGCCAGAGGCGGTTGGGTTATCGAGTTGCCCGAATTGGGTAGTATCAAGCGATCCGACGTAGAACAGGTTAAGGCGTATATCAGCCGTCAGGATGATACCTACAGACCCGCTTACGGTACGGTGACAGAAAAGCACCCGCGCCAATGCGTATTTTGCGGAACCACCAACGAAACATATTTCTTGAAAGGTGACACGGGAAACCGTCGTTTCTGGGTAATGGCTGCAAATCCTGATCTACGTAAGCATGAAGATGTAGAAGCGGATTTGTTGTTAGAACGCGATCAGCTTTGGGCCGAAGCCGTAGAGTATTGGCGTAAGGGTGAAAAGTTGTACCTACCTAAAGACCTGGAATTAGAGGCACGCCAAAAACAGGCAGCATATAACGACGAAGCCGACGACCCGATGAAAGATATGCTAATAGCATATCTGGATATGAAGTTACCGCCTGATTGGGCTACCTGGGACTTAACAAGGCGTAAAGCCTGGTTTAAGAATCCCGACCCGTTGGATGCAGACGCTACAGATACCCGCGAAAGGGTTTGTGTGGCAGAGTTTCTTTGCGAGCGTCTGGGTAAGGATATGAGCGATAAAGACTATAAGTATATGGCGCGTAGAGTTGGCCGACTGATGGACGATATACCAGGATGGGAGCGTATCAGTTCAACTAAGCACGCGATAGCTTTGTATGGAATCCAAAAAGGCTTTAGAAGAAAGGTTGTAATAGATGAAGATGATGCAGATATTTAGGTAAACCAGGTAAACCAAAAGCCCCAAAAAGGTAAACCGAGTAAACCAAGCTACACTTTTTAACATTTAGCGAGGTAAACCAAGTAAACCAAAGGTAAACCAAACAAAAGGGCTTTAGTTTACCGCGAAACCCCGATAAACAAAGGGATTTCCGTAAAGGTAAACCAAGTAAACCAAATATTTAGTAAAAATGTATAAGAATAAAGTTACATATAAAAATAGTAGTAAACGGAGAACCAACGCGTACGCGTACGCGAGACTTCTAAACGTTATCGCACGAAATGTTACGCGTGTACGCGCGAGGATTTGGTTTACCGACTAAAATAAAAACAAGAATATGAGAAAGAAAGTAGAAAACATAGTTAGACATTCCGAGGTATCGGAGAAAGCCATAGAAGCGTATTTGGTTAGGCGTTGCAAAGAAAGTGGTTTGCTATGCCTGAAATATTCAAATGCCAATACGACGGGCTACCCTGACAGAGTGGTTTGTTTACCACATTGTAACGTAGTATGGGTAGAACTTAAAAGCAAAGGTAAGAAGCCCACGAAGCTACAGGAGATCAGACACCAGGAGTTACGGGAGTTGGGACACCAGGTATTTGTAATCGACAGCAAAGAGGGTGTAGATAAACTGATAAGCGATACCGACGTAATGAAAGAGTATCTTAATAGTATTCACGAATAAGAAGCAGAGCGTATGAAATTCAGACCTTACGAATATCAGCAGACAGCGATCAAGTGGATAATTAATAATCCACGTTGCGGCTTATTCCTGGATATGGGATTGGGTAAGACCGTTAGCACCCTGACAGCGATACAACAGCTTATGGATGATTGCGAGGTTAGCCGTACCCTGGTAGTAGCCCCGAAGAAAGTAGCCGAAACCACCTGGACTACAGAGGCCCAAAAGTGGGATCATCTAAAGAGCCTGAAAGTAGCAAAGGTGATGGGCACAGAGAAACAGCGTAAATTGGCCCTGGCTGAAAAGGCAGACGTTTACGTAATCGGACGCGACAGCTTTGTTTGGCTTGTAGGTATCTTTGGCGGTATGCTACCATTTGACGTATTGGTTATAGACGAACTAACGAGTTTCAAGAGTTCAAAGAGTAACAGGTTTAAGGCTATGCGTATGGCGACACCTACGGCAAAGCGTGTTATTGGACTGACAGGAACCCCGGCCCCTAACGGCTTGATTGATCTTTGGGCACAGATGTATTGTATTGATATGGGCGAAAGGTTAGGCAGATCGGTTACTAAGTACCGTGAAACATACTTTGAAACCCACAAGTGGAATAACATAATAGTACGTTGCAACGTCAAGAAAGGCTACGACGAAGTGATACGTAAGAAGATCGCGGATATATGTTTGTCGATGCAAGCCAAAGACTACCTGCAATTACCAGACCTGATTAACCACACTATCAAAGTGCAGTTATCATCTACCACCATGCAAGCCTATACTAAGTTTGAGCGTGAAAAGGTATTGCAGTTTCAGGACGAACACCAGGGAGAAACGGCAAACGTATTGGCACAATCAGCAGCCGGATTGATGAATAAGCTAAGTCAGTTTGCTAACGGCGCGATCTACGACGATGAAAGAAACGTGCATCATGTACACGATGAAAAGTTAGATCGTCTGGCAGAGATCATAGAAGCGGCCAACGGTAGCAGCGTATTGGTATTCTATCAGTACAAACACGATGCAGCCAGAATAGCAGAGAAGTTTAACAAGGCGTATCGCGTGAAAGTCTATACAGACGAAAAGCAACTGATAGAGTGGAACGCCGGACAAGTTGATATACTTTTGGCACACCCGGCATCTACAGCCTTTGGCCTCAATATGCAAGATGGCGGGCACTACATAGTCTGGTTTGGTACAGGTTGGAACCTGGAACTATACCAACAGGCCAACGCCCGTTTGCACCGTCAGGGACAGCAATACCCCGTACAGGTGTATAACCTGGTTTGTTCTGGTACGGTTGACGAAAGAGCCGAAGCAGCTTTGGAGAATAAGAAAGGCGTACAACAGGGATTGTTAGATAGTCTTAACTACCTGATACGTAAACATAACGCAGTAACGAAAACAGCATAGGATATGGCAAAGGATAAGGAATATAACAAGCTGATCCACAAAAACAAGTGGCTAAAGCTACGTAAGGCGAAGTTATCAAGTAACCCGATTTGCGAGAGGTGCAAAGAGAAACCCGCCACAGAGGTACACCACATTAAGCCCGTTGAAGATGGCATAGGCAGCGAGCGATACAGGTTAATGTATGATCCCCACAACCTGAAAGCACTTTGCCACGATTGCCACATATTGACCCACGTAGAGATGGGGCGTAGTGGTAAGGCCCATGCAAAAAGAAAAGCGAAAGAACAGCTAAAGGACTTTCGAGAAAAGTTTTTACTTTTACAAATTTTTGCACAAATGTTAATAGGGGCGGGCATTTTTTAACAGACGGGAGTAGGGGTTAAACCTCGCCTGTCCCTCTCTTCATGCGAGAGTGATTTTTTAGGCTTGTGGGGGTTAAGGCCCTTTAACAATTCCCTTATTTGCCGATTTTTGAATACTAAAGATATATACGATATGAATTACGACGATGCTTTTGATTTAAGTTCTTTCGGTAAAACGGACGTTAAGCCGGAGCCGGATAGCCAGGTAGTGCCAGACGATAACGACGGCCTGGTTAATGCAGCCGTAGCGAAACGGGCACACAGACGCACTAAGGAATGTACCGAGTTATCCCAACGTTATGAGTACAGACGCGCATTTAGCGAAGTAAAGATGTTGGAGGCAATGCGGTACGTCAAGTTGGAAAACGGCGTTACCTACAATTTCATTACGGCGGGCGACGTTGACAGCTTAACGTACTTGAAAGTAGTTTTGAATCAGCACGATTTAGACTATTGCCTGTTATCTACCTGGTGCATGGCCGCAGAGGATATTTTACAGGTGCAGCAGTGGTTTGATGCAGGGCGCATTAAGAAACTTGATATGTACTTAGGCGAGATATTCCCAGGATCGTATAAAATCGAATGGCAGATGGTTAAGAAATTCTATGCAGAGCACCCAGAAGCCGGACGCGCCGCAGTATTCAAGAATCATAGCAAAATATACGCGGGCTGCAATGAGGCCGATAATTTCTATTTCGGTATTCAAACGTCAGCCAATATAAATACGAATCCGCGAACCGAACAAGGCAGCATTATTGTAGATCGCGGTTTGTATGAGTTTTATAAGGAGTATTTCGACGGTATAAACAGCTTTGAAAAATGATACAGGACAAGGAGCAAAAGAAAAAGGAGATCGTAGCCGAGATCATAAGGCAGAAAGGCTTTAAGGGAGTGGCTTGTACTGCAATCGGTTTGAATCCCCGTACGTTCAGGCAGTGGATGGCAGAGGATGCAGAGTTTAGACAGGCCGTTGATGATGCCGTAGATATTGCCAAAGAGTACAGGGACGAAGTAGCGGAAAAGGCTTTGTTTGATCTGGTAGAGGCAAAGGACACTACAGCCGTGATCTTTTATAACAAGACCCGTAATAAGCACAAGGGTTATACAGAAAGGATCATGCCGCAGCAGCCCAAAGAAGAGCCGAAGCCGGAAACACCCGCTTTGTCAGGCCAGACAGCAGACGAAGAAACGACGAAACGTATTAAGGCAAAGATCAGCGGTAAAAAAGCCTACCTGGTTAAGTTGCTCAAAGACCAGGGCAAATATACGGCTGAATTGTCTATACAGGCCACCGTTACGGCGCAGCTATTGGTACGTACTGAAATCCTGGCAGAAGAGATTTTGGCAGAGGGCCACGAAGCCATTAACGTAGAACTATCCAGAGAGGGCAACGAGCGTAAGAGTATCAGCCCAAAGGAAAAGCTATATTTGGACTTTGTGGAAAAGAGCCAAAAGGCGTTAAGGGCTTTGGGTATGAATACCGATAGTAAAGACCGTAAGACAGATGGCGACGATTTCAAAAAGTTTATGGAAGATTTTAGCGACGATAACGACGATTAATAATTTAGCAATATGAAATTAGAGAGTATTAAAGCGTATGTGAAAAAGGCGCATAGCATAGCTACGGCGCACGGTTTCCACGATGAAAAGAAAAGTGATGCACATTTTTTGTGCCTGGTTATCAGCGAACTTATGGAGGCAGTAGAGGCAGATCGTAAAGACTACAGGGCCGATATGATAGGCTTTATTCAAAACGTCTGGTTACACCCTGACTTTGCAGAGCGTTACGATGCCTACATAAAAGGCAGTGTAGAAGAGGAATTGACCGACGCGGCAATACGTATCTTTGACCTAATCGGTGAGAAATTCCCGGATATGCGATTGGGTGAGGGCTTTTTTCCAAGCCCGGAGCCTGGTAAGTCATTTACCGAAATTGCCTACGATCTGATATACGGTATTTTAGGCCCTGACAGAATCCAATTAGTTGATAGTATCAGCTATATAGAGGCATGGGCCAAACAGATAGGTTTCGATCTTGATTGGCATATTAGGCAAAAGATGGATTACAACGCGCAGCGTCAGAGATTACACGGTAAAAAGTATTAAGCTATGACCCAGGAAGAAAGGAGTAGAGAAAGAGACTATAAGGCAAAGGTAGTGGCAGAACTACAGGCCAACCGTAACGATTACCTGGTAAAGTATCGCTATGCGCTTGAAGATACAGATAAGCGTATGCAGCAATACGTTTGCCAGGTGATCGACAACCCCGACGATCATAACCTGTATGAGCATTTGAAGATACGTAGGTTTTTCCAGATGCTTGACCGTTGGGATTGGAGGGCAAAGCGTGTAAAGAAAAAAATACGCCTGTATGAGAAATTGAAGTTTAGCGGTACGACGGGACGGCAGCGTTACAAGTTGACCCCGGTACAAGTCTTTCAGTTTGCTAACCTGTTTGGCTTTGCCCGGCCTGATGGCCGTAGGCTGATCCGTACGGCGTATATCTTTGTGCCCCGTAAGTTCAGTAAGACCACCTTTGCGGCTTTCCTGGCTGTTGATGATATGCTGTTTGGCGATTATAACGCAGAGGCTTACGTAGGAGCCAATAGTTACGATCAGGCGAAAAAATGCTTTAACGAGGTACGTAGTATAATGTTTGACTTAGACCCCAAACAAAGGCATTTCCGAATTAACCGTGAAACGGTATCTTTCAAGGATCGAGGCCGTGAGAGCCTGGCACAATGCCTAACGGCCAACGCCCAGACGAAAGACGGTTTGTTTGCATCCCTGGCGATCTTAGACGAATACGCCCAGGCACGTAACACGGCTAACAAGAACGGCGCAGACCTAAAGAACGTACTTACTACATCTATGGGACCGCGTAAGAATCCGCTAACGGTGATTATCACTACAGCAAGCGACGTGATAGATGGCCCCTGCTACAATGAGTTAGAGGGCGTGAAAAAGGTATTACGTGGTGAGGTTGAAAACGACATAGTGTTTGCCGATCTGTTTTTACCTGATGCCGACGATGAAGAGGGCGACCCGCACACCTGGCGAAAGGTGCAGCCCCATTTGGGCATTACGGTACAAGATGATTTTTACGAAATCGAGTGGCAGAACGCGCAGCTATCAGCAGAAAATATGTTAGCGTTTCGTACCAAGTTGCTGAATATCTTTACCGTCAATGAGATTAAGACCTGGTTTGGCTATCAGGATGCAAAGAGCCTGATAGGTGACTTTAATATAGATCAGGCTACGGGCCGTCCGGATTGTGCCGTAGCTTTCGACCTATCGGTGCATGATGATTTCAGCGCGGTAGCCTACACGATCTATGTACGTGAAAGCAAGCGTTTCTATAGTCACGTAGATTACTATTTTCCTGTAGGAGCCTTGAAAGGACACCCCAATGAAAGGCTTTACCGTCTATGGCATGAACAAGGGCACTTGAAATTCTGTAAGGGCCGTAAGATCGACGTTAGACAGATCGCCAACGATATACAGGCACGATCCAAGATACTGAATATAATACGAATCGGCTATGATGGCTACAAGGCCCAGGATTTGGTTAACATCTTACGGGCTATGGGAGGTGAAAAGCAGTTGCAATCATACAGCCAGACGTACGGCAGCTTTAATCTACCTGTAGAATCGTTTGAAATGTTGGCTTACGATGATCCCGTTAGGATCGTACTAAACAACAACCCTATTAACGTCTATTGCCTGACAAATTGCGTATTGGATGAAGATAGGTTGGAAAATAAGAAGCCGTTAAAGATTTCCCAATACCGTAAGATCGACGGCGTGATAGTCGTACTTATGACTTTGGGCCAACTCTATACCTTTGAACGGTAAGCAAAGAAAGTGGCGGGTACTTAGCCCGCCATTATCTTTAGAGGCCCGCCACAATGAGGGCAGCGCAGGGTATTACCGCCCGCCTGTTTAGCCAGATCGTCAGGACTGATGAAGAATTGCCACACGGGTACACCTATCGCAGCCGCGATCTTTTCCAGGGTAGCCGTTGTTACTGAATCAGCACCGACCATTTGTTTAACCGCTGATACGCTTACGCCCAACTTTTCGGCTAATTCTGGTTGGGTAAGCCCCTTTTCTTTCAATACTTCTTTTACTCGCATAATTACTACTTTTTTTGAGGTTTTCGGGTGCAAATATAGTAATTTCTTGCAAAAAGTATAGTATTTTCTATACTAAATAATGTTAAAGGACAGAAAATAATAGCCTTTTTATTTGGAAAAGTGCAGAAAAAGTTGTACCTTTGTAACATAGAAATAAAGATAATAACAATAAAAAGTAAGAGTTATGACAACGATCAAGTGCAACAATTCAGAGCGTAAGGCGGTTGAGTTCTTTTTGAACGGTGGCCGTAAGGATGAAATCATGGTATTTGCTATCCAGGATGGCGAGTATTGGTTTACTATCGGTAAATTCTATAAGACCGTATCAGGCGCGAAGCGTGCAGCGGTTAAGGTAATGGCACAGCACGGCTATACTTTCGACGCTAACGAAATGGCTAATTTGAATATCACTAACGATTAGCACTAACCAGGGTGAGGGCTACGGCCCCGCCCTACCAAAAGAGATCACAGAGTATTAACAGCAAAAATATAAGAGTTATGAAAAAGGTTACAAAGAAAATGGTTGGCGAGTTCCTGGCAGAGACTAAGGGCGAATGTAATTGGTGTGTGTTTTCTTTCGATAAGAAAACGGGTGTACGTGATATGGCTTACGGTGGCTATGAGTTTATGAGTGCCTTTGCAGTAATGACTACACAGCTTGCAAATGGCTTAGACGTGATCCTGACAAATAAAGAGGGTTGGGATTTCAGTAATAAGTATGAGTGGACTAACCACAAGCGCGTTACGTACGACCAGATGAAACCGTATATGATCGTCGTAGGTGAGTATTCATTTGAGATTAGCAAGGCAAAGAAGTATTAACCAGGGTAAGGGCTACGGCCCTACCCATAAACGTAAAGAGTATGGCACAGACATTTGCACAATTCAGCAAGGAGGTTTTGACGGTTGTAATGACTGATCTTAAAAACGGTGTATCTGGCAGCACAACAGCCGATAGACTTGTAGCTGATTACGGCTTTAACCGTGAAGCCGCTTTGACGATCATAACGGGTACGATCCTGGTACTTAACAAGTAATCCTGTAAGCCATGAAAGTAGCGGTTTGTCGTACCTGTTTGGCCTATCAGCCAGAAAGCGGAGATCAAGGCACTTGCACTATATCAGGGTGCAGCGTTTGTGAGTGCAACCAGGGTTGTATAGATTGGCGGTATTATAAGGTTTGGAGGGATTAGCGAAAAACTATTTTCTTAATAAAATCAAATATGTACCACGTTGCACCACGTTGTACCATAATGCGCCACACGCTATTTTGAAGTCGCATTAAATAGGTGTATCTTTGCGCCAAAAGATATATCTATTTTATGGCTAATTGGCTTGAAACTCTAAAGTTTTGGAAACCAAAGCGTGAAGAAAGTGAGGCCCAGACAGCCCCGACACGAACACGTACAACCCCGCGCACAGGCGCAGGGCTGCAATACTATTTCTATCCTTACGGTGAGCCGTTGGCGATTGCGACGGTGTACCGTTGCGTGCAGCTTTTGAGTGACAGCGTAGCCGGACTGCATTTGCAGTTCTTAAAACTAAAGAATGACCGCTACCAGGAAGATGTTAATAGCCCGTTGCACTATCTTTTGACGGTGCAGCCTCAACCAGAAATGAGTATCTTTGATTTCTGGAGTATGGCGGTTAAACTGATGCTGTTAGAGGGTAACGCCTATATCTATCCGCGTTACGTCTTAGGTGAACTTACAGACCTGGTACTATGTGCGCGTAACACCGTAACCCACGATACCCTGAATGGCTTGTACTTTATTTCTGATCCTTATAGCGGTGTGTATGGTACTTTTAAGGAATCAGAGATTATACACCTGTACTTGCATAGTTCAGACGGGCGCAGAGGTGAAAGCGTGATAGAACACGCCAGACGTACTACGACCATAGCGACAGCGGGCGACGAAGAGACCGCGAACCGCTTTACCAATGGCGGTAACGTACGCGGTATTATCAGCAACGATAAGAGCGTTACGGGCTTTGGTGAGTACCAGGACGAAGAGTTAGAGAAAACCGCAGTAGATGTAGATAGCCGTTTTTCTCACGGTGAGCATATCGTAAGTTTGCCCGGCCAGGTGGACTTTAAGCAGATTTCACTAAGCAGCACTGATATGCAGTTTTTGGAATCGCGTAAGTTTACCGTAAGGGAGATTTGCCGTTTCTTTGGCGTGCATCCGTCGTTTGTATTCGACGATACAAGCAACAATTATAAATCGGCTGAAATGGCTAACGTAGCTTATTTGTCAATGACACTTGACCCGATCCTGAAAAGGATAGAGGCAGAGTTTACACGTAAGCTAATACCGCAGTCCCTTTGCTGCAAACGAATTTTCAAGTTTGACCGTAAGGGCATTTATTCGCTTGACCTGGAATCAATGGCGAAGTATCAAAAACTGACTATCGAAAGTGGCATCTATACAATCAATGATTGGCGACGTATCGAGAATCAGCCGATAGTTGAGGGAGGCGATACCGTATTATGTTCGACAAACCTTGCAGCGTTGGATAGTGAGAAGATCACTAAGGGCGCAGCATCTAAAAGTAATAACAACAATGGAGAAGATTAACAAAAGAGCCGTCGGATTTGAAGTACAACTGAAAGTCCGCGAAGCGTCAGAGGGAGGCGAAAGCCGCATTATCGAGGGCTACGCTTTGAAGTTTGGCGTACGTAGCCGTCTTTTGCTTGATTGGTGGGTAGGCGTTTACTACGAAATCCTGGAGCCGGGTTGCATTACCCGTGAGACGTTGGACGCTTGCGACATCATGCTAACAATGTTCCATGATCGCCAACTGATCTTAGGCCGTAGCAAGAACGGCAAGGGTACTTTGCAGTATGAGATCGACAACGTAGGCGTTAAGTTCTGGTGTGAAATGCCTAAGACCGTTGACGGTGATAAGGCCCTGGAATTGATCGCACGCGGCGATATTACGGGTTGCTCGTTCATCTACTCTACAGATGAAAAGGACAGCGAGAACGCCGTTAGCTACGAAAAGACAGGTGAGAAAACAGAAGATGGCGAAGAAATCCTGTTGCGTCATGTTAAGCGTATTGATAACGTTTACGACTTTACCATTACGCCAAAGCCCGCTTTTGAGCAGACTAACGTAACAAAGCGTGAATTGGAGGACGCGGGTATAGTTTTCGACGAAAAGCCAAAGACACCCCAGGAGCCTAAGACGATTGACCTTGCAAAGAAACGTGAGGCGATCCGTGAGATTAGAGAGAGAATTAGCCATACCGTTTAAGGTGGCATATTGTTTAATTTAATAGTTTCTGCAAGATGAAAAAGGAGAAATTTAATTTTCGTGAAGCCTACGAGCGCATAGACGCTATCAAAGGCCGCCTTAACGAGATGGCGCAGAATCTCGAAAACGACAAGGAGCGCGAGGCATTGACCGATGCCGAAAAGGGCGAGCGTAAGCAGCTTGAGCGTGAGTTAGACATCCTGGAAATGAAGATCAAGGCTAACACCGAGACTATCGCAGTAATGCGCCAGGAGGACGTAGAGGACGCTAACGCTAAAATCCGCGAGTGCCTGGATGCAGGTAAGCGTTTCGAGTTGAAGATTAGCCGTGCCGTTGCGCAGTCATTCGGCGGTAATACCTCAACCTACGGTAGTGGGCTTGCAGGTACTAACCCCTCACAGGTGACTACCCACGACATCGTAGAACCCCTGTATAACAAAACTATCCTTTCGGCTATCGGATCACCCCTGCTGACAGGCTTAAAGGGTAATCATCAGTGGCCTGTTGTTGAGGCTTTCCACGCCACCATCAACGACGAGGGCGCAGAGTTGGGCGATACTAAGATTCCGCTTAACAAGCTGATCGCCAAGCCGGAGCGTCTGGGTATCGCAGTACCTATTACCCGCGAGGCCCTGAACGAGACCGATAACCTGGTGCAGTTGGTAGCCACGCAGTATATGCCCGTTGCCATTGCTGAACTGATGAACAAGATTATGTTTAGCCAGGTTAAGGTTAACGGTGCTACTGATCTGGTAGGCCCATTCATTCCCGCCAACATGAAGGCCGAGAACAAGTTGACCTATACAGGTGACGCGCCTACCTTGAAGCAGATTGTAGGTGCTAAGACTGCGATCCTGAAGCACAACGTTAAGTCCGAGGGCCTTTGCTACGTTATGAGCGAGGTAACTAAGGGCGATTTGGAGGCTACTCCAAAGTGGTCGGGTGCAAACCAGGCTATCGTTGACGAAAACGGTAAGATCAATGGCGTACCCGTATTCTGCACTAACGAGGTTGCAGACGGCCAGATTTATGTAGGTGCTTTCAAGTACGCACCACAGGGCCTGTTTGGTGACATGGTATTTATCGTTGATCCTTACAGCAAGGCACGTAACAACGCTATCGACTGCGTGCTGAATGTGGACTACGCTATTAGCGTACTGCGTCAGGAGGCTTTCGCCGTTCTTTCTAAGATCGGTGTATTCCTGGATAAGTCCGAGTTGGCTATGACCGTTGGCGATACTTTTGACCTGACAGCTACAGCGTTCCCCGTTGGTACTACCGTAACATGGGCAACAAGCGCAGCAGCTAAGGCCACCGTAGCCAATGGTAAGGTAACAGCCGTTGCCGCCGGATCAGCTAACATTACCGCATCTATCACCGTTGGCGGTCAGACTTACACCGCTACTTGTGCAGTAACCGTTAGCGCAGCAGGCTAAAGAGTGAATGAGTAACAAAGTAAAGTTTTAGGTTATGGCTAACGTAGTGGATTTGGCACTTTTCAAGCAGCACGTAAAGGCTGATGATTTCGCAGACGATGATACATATTTGCAGCATCTTCTAAAGAGTGCTACAAGTCATGTTATCAGGGCTACCAACCGCACCGAGGCAGAGTTAACGGCAATGGGGGGCGGTGAGTTTCCCGCCGAATTGCAGACAGCAATAATGATGTTAGGTGCGCATTGGTACAATCAGCGTGAATCAAACGCCCAAACGATCATGCCGGAAGTGGCAAATTCACTACAGGCTATAATTAAGCCTTTTAGAAGATTGGTAAAAGATGATAGCGGGACGGATGAAGTATAAGCTAAAGTTATTGCAGCCCGTAAAGGCTACCAATGACTACGGCGAAGAGGTGGACACCTGGACGGAAACCGTAACCGTACACGCGGAACGGGTTAAGCACACGGGACACCGCAGCGAAGAGGTAGGCGAACATTTCCCAGACTATCGCGTAGAGTTCAATATAAGGGACGTACACACGATCAGCGAGAATTGGCGCGTACAGCAGTTGGGCGGGAACCTGTACACCGTAACGAACATCATACCCAACTTAGACAGAGGATATAAGACTTTGATTTGTGACAGAGTGAACGAATAACCGTAATTTCAGCGTATGCAACCCGATCAGGCAGTAGAAAAGGATTTGGCGCAGTTGGCAAAGGAAATGAATCCGAAGCAGCTACGTAATTCCTTGAAACGCGCCTACAGAGCCGAGGCAAAGAAAGTATTAGGCATAGCCCGTAAGAGCCTACACGCAACCCGCTTGCAGGTTAAGGGTAGTAAATCAGATTGGGACAAAGGAATACGTAGCCACATCTACAGCCGAGGCGGTGGATTTATGATTACCGTTAAGGCACACCGGGCCAACTTGAAAGGACAGGGCGAAAAGTCCATGCACGAAAACCGCCAGGGATTTAAGAAACCTATCCTTATGTGGGCAGAAGAGGGTACAAACTATCGTCAGCGAGGCGGTAAGAAAGTACGAATCAAACACGGTATCTATGGATCGCACAGAGAGGGCAAAACCCGCTATTGGACGGAAACCATACGAAAGGACGGAATACCTACAAAGCGGATGCCATCATACAGATTTCTTGAAAAGGCGACACCCGAAATGTACAGGACGGTTGAAACTGATTTAGGAAGTGAAGTAGGTGTAGCTATAGAGAAAGTGGCTAAGAAATGCGGATTTATAAACTAATAGCGAAGTATGGCAAAGACATCATTAAGCGCGGGCATTATTATACGTGACATACTCACAAGGGATGCCGACGTTAATAGTATCGCTACAAAGGTTTTCCCGGTAGTGACTGAAAAAGCCACGCTGCCATACGTAGCCTATCGCCGGGCACGTCTGGATCATAAACCCGTTAAGGGTAGCCAAGGATCAGACACGGCCATTATAGAAATTAATTGCTATGGTAAGACTTATGAGCAGAGCATTACGTTAGCAGAGGCGGTACGCGCCGCTTTGGATAACGTGAAAGGCGAAAAATCAGGTTTGACTATGCGCAGTTGTTATCTATCAGACGGTGAAGAGTTCTACGAAGATGATGCCTACGTACAGGGGCTAACTTTTAGTGTTCAGATTTAAGATTTTTCTTTTCAACGATTAAAAAATTAAGTTATGAGTGTACCAAGTTCAGGCTACGTTAATGGTAGCGACATTCTGTTGAGTGTTGGCGGCAAGGCCGTAGGCCATTGCACAACTCACACTATCACTTTCAATAGTGAGACTAAGGACAGAGCCGTTAAGCCCGCTGCAAACCAATCGTATTCGGCAGGGCTTTGGAAAGGTAAGGGCGTTACGGGCCTTTCAATCTCTATTAGCGCAGAGGGTCTGCGTTTCTACGGTGAGAGCGAGAACGGATTTACCGAGATCGCCGCTAAGTGGGGTAAAGGTCAGAGCGTAGCCGTATTAGCTTATGAGCGAGAGGGCGACGCTACACCTTATGTTTCTGGTAATTTCATTATTACCTCAATCGAGGAAACAAGCCCCGCCCAGGATGATGCCACCTACTCTATTCAGTTAGAGAGCGACGGAGAACCAACCGCATATCCTGGCAAGGAGACACAGGCCGGAGGTGGTGGGGCCGAAGTTCATGATTAATTCCTACGATCATGGCGAAAGTAGAAATTACTATAAACGGAAAAGCATACCCCTGTAGGCAGACTATGGGGGCTATGCTTCGCTTTAAGCAAGAGACAGGCAAAGAGGCTACAGAAATGGACGGCGGTTTTACCGATCTGTGTACCTATCTGTGGTGTTGTATCGTTTCGGCTTGTAAGGCAGACGGTATAGACTTTGATCTAAGCCTGATGGAGTTTGCAGACAGCATAGACCCCGATACTATGGCAGCGTGGACTAATACGCTTGACAGCGGAGAAACAAAGCCAGAGGGAACAGAAAAAAAAAGAACAAGGAAAAGCAAATAGGCATTTACGACGTATTGGGCATAGCGTTGGGCCTGATCAGGCTTTCGTACGATGATTTTTGCAGACTGACACCTACAGAATTTGAACACATCTATAAGGCGTACAGCGACAAAGAGGATGCAGACTATAAAGATGCCTGGGGCCGTATGAGGTTAGCGGCAACCGTATTACTACAGCCGCATACCAAACGGAAGATCACACCTGAAAAGGTTATTATTTTCCCCTGGGAGAAAAAGAAGAGTAGCGCACCTATAATCAGTAAAGAAGAGGGTAAAGAACGGTTTGAAAAGTTGTTAGCACGAATTAAGAAAGAATAAGGAAAACGTTTGCTTAGTACAGATGCCTTTTTGCTGATACAAATACAATCTGGTATAAGTAATTAGCAATGGCAAAAGATGTAAAATTTAACGTCCGAATATCTGTTGACGGTAAGGAGCAAATTGTAACGGCCACCACGTCGCTTAACGATTTGCGGCAAGTCATGGATAAAGCAAAGGGTAGCGCGGCAAAGTTACGCGATACCCTGCTGAACTATAACCAATCCGTACAGGTATTGCAGAACGTAGCCAATGCCGTACAGCAGCTTTCAGGTACGCTTAATAGCGTGACAGAGGAAAGCCAGAGTTTTGGCGCAGCTATGAAAGCCGCTAATACGATGGCGGGTAAAGACGCGGCGGGCTTTGACAAACTGAAAGGCCAGGTAGCCGATTTGTCTAAGACTATCCCGATGGCCCGCGATGCCCTGGCTAATGGCTTGTACCAGGTTATTAGTAATGGTGTACCCGAAGATAATTGGATTAGCTACCTTGAATCGTCCGCACGATCAGCCGTAGGCGGTATCGCAGACGTTGGCGAAGTAGTAAAGGTTACATCTACCATTATCAAAAACTACGGGCTTGAATGGAGTGCAGCCCAGGATATACAGGATAAGATACAGCTTACGGCCAAGAACGGCGTAACGTCGTTTGAACAACTTGCAGCCGCTTTGCCGTCAGTGACAGGCCAGGCAGCGCAGTTAGGCGTATCGTTTACTGAAATGTTGGCCGTAATGAGTACGTTAACGGGCGTAACGGGTAATACCGCCGAAGTATCGACACAGCTTGCAAGCGTACTGACAGCATTAACGAAAGAAAGTAGCAAGGCACAAAAGATGGCCGCAGCTATGGGTATTTCGTTCAATGCAGCATCTATCAAGGCAGCGGGAGGTTTCCGTAATTTCTTGATGGAACTTGATAAGACTATTACGGCGTACACAGCCAAAACGGGCGAATTGAAAGAATCGGTTTACGCTAAGTTGTTTGGCCGTGCAGAGGCTTTGCGCCTGGTTAACGGTTTGACCGGGCAGATGGCCGATAAGTTTGCCGAAAACATAAAGGTACTTGATGATAGCGCGGGCACTATGGCAGCAGCCTACGAAGATATGGCAAGTACCAACGCGTCTAAGTTGCAGATGATGAAAAACCAATGGGGCCAATATACTGACTACATAGCAGGTGTAGTAGGTGGTATTCAGCCCGCGTTAAATTTCACGTCTCAATTAGGCATGACCGCAGTTTCGGTTATGACTTTGACAAAGGCGTTTAGTCAGTTGCATATTGCACAGGCTTTAGCCTCAAAGTCAATGTATCGTACTATTGCGATCTATACTTTGTTTGGCACTAATTCCCGTCGCGTTGCAGCCGCTACGCACGTCATGGCTAATTCATTCCGTAGTGCAGCTACGAAAGCCGTAGCCCTTAAAATCGCTATGCGTGGACTATTGGCCGCTACAGGTATTGGTATAGCACTTGCAGCGTTAGGCGTGATCGTAGCGAAGATGGCCGGATCATTTGACAGCGCGGGTGATGCAGCAGCCGGAGCCGCCGACGGTTTGGAGGATTTCGGAGAATCAGCCGACAGCGTAAAACAGGCCTATGATAACGCCCTGGAATCTACCTATAGCGACCTGATGGCTAAGTACGAACAACTGAAACAGGGTTGGAAGTCACTTAGTAAGGAGCAAGAAAAGGTAGCCTGGATTAAGAATAACCAGACAGCCTTTGAAGAATTGAAGCTAAAGATAAATAGTGTATCTGATGCAGAAAGTATCTTTAGCGGCAATACTGATGCAGTAGTAGAGGCTTTCAGCCGTAGGGCAAAGGCAGCGGCACGTATGGCGCAGCTTACAGAGTTGTACCGTAAACAGATCGCTTTGGCCGATGAATACGCCAAGACACAATTAGCTATCCAAGATGATGCAACCCACCAGGGCAGACACGCCAACGCGGGCGACGAAATCAAGGATCAGACCTACAGAAACAGCCGCTACGGTAGTGTTGGCAATGATGGCAAATGGCGTTTTTCAGATCAAGGCGCGAAACTCTACAGCGGTACTAACGTATCGAGTAGCCCGGCACTAAGAGCCATTGAAGAGAGAATGAAAGCCAACGAAGAGGCTACGAAGAAAGCCGAGGCCCAATTTGCAGCGGAGCAAGCCGAGGCAAATAAACCTATCGTTGGCGGTAATCCCCTGGCAGGTGGTGGTAAAGGTGGTAAGACTGATAAGAGCGGTAAGAAAGATTTGAAGTTGGTAGAAAACGCTAAGTCTTACAAAGACCTGGCTAACAACGTTGCATACTATCAGCAAGAGATCGAGAAAACCAATAAGTCAGACGTAGCCAAGATACAGGCTTTGACCCAGGCAAAGAAAGCCGCCGAAGATGCCGTAGCAGCGTTTAAGATGTTACAAGACGGTATGGAATTGCCGGACGAACTAAAGAGCCTGGACGATTACGATAAGAAATTGCAGTACCTACGCAAGCAGAAGCAGACGGCCAACGCTGAATCTATCGCGGGTATTGACGAAGAGATACGTAAGACAGAAGAGGCCCGCCAGGTATTAGAAGATACAGGCGTAGCCGCTATGCGTGATGATGAAATTAAATCTTACGATCAGCTTAACGCCAAACTATCTTACTATAACCGTTTGCTGAATAGCGGCGACGAAGCACAGCGCGAGTTTGCCCAGAAAGGTATTAACGGCCTCAATAAGCTGCAAGCCGCATGGGATCAGGCCCGCGATCAGATGAATTTGCCGACATCTACCAACAATCTGAAAGACATAGATACGGCTATTTCATTCTATACAGAGCGTCAGCAGCAAGAGGATGCAGACCAGATACTAAAGACACAGCGCATTATCGACGATCTGACAGCAAAGAAAAAGACTTTGCAGTTAAGCGTTGAGATACCAAGTATGCAGCGTGAGATTGCCGATATTAACGCTTTGTCTGGTAAGGAGCAAACCATTAAGATACGCAGTATGGGTTTTGACGAACTCAAAAAGCGTATCAAGGAACTTAACGACCTGTTGGCAAACACCAAGAACCCGGTAACGTCAGATCAGAGAAAGGAGATAGAAAGCATGATAGCCGTTTATGAGAAATGGCAAAGGCAGTGTGTATCTTCTTTCGACACCCTACAGCAAGGTTGGGGAGGTATCAAAGGTATTGGCAGCGGCGTTGAGAGTATCACAAACGCCCTGGAGGGTAACGGTAATGCCTGGCAGACGGTAACGGGTATCGTTGACGGCTTTATACAGCTTTATGAGGGCATACGTACTATCGTAGGCATTATCGAGTTACTGACAACCGTAACAGCGGCCCACACAGCCGCTAAGACGGCAGAGGGCGTAGCCACAGGCGTAACGACAGGCGCAACGGTAGCAGCAGCAGCCACAGAAGAGGCAGCGGCAGCGGCAGTAGTACCCGTGATCGTTGCTAACAAGTTAGCTACAGCAAGCTATATGGAGTTGGCAAGTGCAATGTACTTTGCAGCACACGCGGCCATACCGTTTGCAGGTTTTGGTATCGCAGCCGGATTTACGGCGGCAGCCGTAGCAATGGTACAGGCCGTTGGCTTGACACCATTTGCCAATGGTGCAGTAGTCAGCGGCCCCACAATGGCCCTTGTAGGTGAGTATGCGGGTGCAAGTAATAACCCCGAAGTCATAGCCCCACTTGATAAGCTACGTAGCATGATTGATACCGACGGCGGTATGAGTGGTAAGGTACGCTTTGAGATTGAGGGCCGTAAACTTGTAGGCGTGATAGAAAAGGAGTACAACCACAAGAAAAGGAGTTAAGCAATGAGTAAGCAGTTACGATACAGGGGATCATTTCTAAGCCGTTCAGGTGTAGTTTGGCGGGTAGATATTTTGCAAGAGGCAGCAGAGCCGTTTGCAACCGTTGGCGATCTGACTTTTGAGAGAGAAGAGGCCCTGATAATTGATTGGAAACACCAGGATAAAGACGCGGTTATTTGCGGTAGCGAAGCGACCATAAGGATAGAAAGCCCGACTGATAGAGCCTACGAAGATTTGTACACTATCGAGGTTGGCCGTATTCGCATGGACGTTTACCGAAATAACAGCCTGTATTGGAGTGGAGCGTTAGACCCGGAGTTTTACGAAGAGCCTTACGAAAAGGCCCGCTATTACGTCGTATCGCTTACGTTTAGCGATTTTGGCATACTTGACCGTCTGAAATATAATTTGTCTGGTATGCAGACAATACAGGCGATCATAGCCGATGCCCTGGCACGCAGTACCGTAAACTACGGCGAAATAGATACGTCAATGTGTACGACGAAGTTTAGCGACGATGCAGCAGCAACGCCCGCTACTTTGTCTATACGCAGCGATAATTTCTACGACGAGGACGGTAAACCCAGCACCTTGAAAGAGGTTGTAGAGGGCGTTTTGCAGCCGTTGGCGTTACGTATGATACAGCGTAATGGAAAAGTCTATATCTACGATCTAAACGGCTTGCATACAATCGGATCGAGACGGGCCGTAACATGGGACGGCGACAGCCAGACTTTGGGCGTTGATAAGGTAGCTAATAACGTCACTATCAGCTTTTCGCCTTATTCGTCAGCAGAACTACTTAGCGGCGATATAAAATACGGCGGTGAGTATTCGGTAGAACAAGTAAACCTGGTAGCCGATCCGGGCGCGTCGTATTATTCGTATTACCCTGACTATTCAGAGGATCATAGGGCTAATGGTAATTGGGATTACAACCTAATTAACTTTACTATCTTTTTGAGTACCCAGGGTAAGGGCCTGGCATATCTTAACCCGTCAGCCCGTTATTGTCATATTCTACCTGTAGTTAGCGGCCCGTCAGAAACGGACGCTATCGCATGGGCGTTTTATTCAGGCGGTCACGGATCAATAGACGAGTACCACCATTGGCCCAAGCAGATATTGAATAGTTGTACCAAAGAGAACAGCGGCCAATTAATGAGAACGAACAAAGTATTTTTGCCCAAGTTAAGCAGCGAGGGTGAAAAGTCCTACTATGTACGTTTGTCACTTGAATTTTTGTTAGATGCCAGATACAACCCATTCACAGAGGCAAAGGACGGTAACGAGGCGGGTAACTATGACAGCATGAAAGTTTGCACGGGTTGGGCTTTCATACCTATTGCCGTGAATCTGTACGACAGCGCGGGCAATGCGCTTTGCCACTACGTCAACAGCCACAACGCCAAAGGAGCCTGTAAGGGCCATTTGGGATATGCTAAAGGCAGATGGGAAAGCGGTGCAGCAAGTTTTGGTGATGCTTACCTGGAATACTACAATACTGATGATCTGGAAGAGAATACGGGTATTTTAGGATGGAAGAAAAACCGCCATTGCATAGGCAGGCCCAATTTCATGAGTACACAGATATACGACAGCTTTAAGAGCATGGCAGACGGTGAGTATATGCCATATCCGACACAGGGCGGTTATTTGGAAGTTACCGTATATAATGGTGTTCAGTGTTTCGACTATGACGGTGTTATAACAATCATTAATGGCTATGATTACGATTGGGATGCTTGCAGACGTTGGACTGAAAGAGACTTGTATAACAAAGTACGTTGGATGCTATATAAGGCCCCAAAGGTTGAGTTGGTTAAAAACAACCTGATCTTTGATGCAGCAGAGTTAGAGGATATAGAGTATTCAGGCTATATTAACCGGGCTGCAAAAGAGGAAATCAATATAGATACCATTTGCGGTACGGCCAATAAAATTTGTCCGACAGCCAGAGGTATATTTTGCCGTACGTCTGACAGCCTACAGGTGCAGACACTAAAGCGGGCAGGTGTGACAGATCACCCCGAAAAGTTGCTGATTGGCACGCTTTACAGCCAATACGCGGAGCGTAAAACCAGGCTATCAGGCGAGGCCGTGATAGACGCGGGCGGGCTTTGCGCATATACAGAGCAGAACCAAAGCGGCAAGGTATTCTTAATGACAGGTGAGCAACAGGACGTAATAGCCGATACGTCAGAGATCGAGATTACGGAATTTAAGGCAGACGAATACGATGCCATAGAGGAAGTTAGTTAAACCATCATAGCGCAGTTATAATATGGATAAACACTATACAGCGGTAGTAACAGGCCACACGCCAAGACCACGTAGTAAGCGGTTGCAGCAGCAGGGCACGGGTAGCGTCAACAGCACCGTAGTATTGAATACGGAAGCGGGAGGCGGTAGCCCTGTATCTGGTGATGGGCATACGCACGTCAACAAAGCAGCCCTGGATCAGATTACAACTGATGCAAGCGGTTATATCTGGCTTGATTTGCTGAAAGAGGTTATAACAGAGATTGACGGCCAGGAAACAATCATATACGATAAAGTACGTGAAAAGGTTAAGGCGGGTTACGCTGACTTAGCCGGGGATATTGCCGAAGATAGCCCGCTTTTTAATAAGTTTCTTAGCCGTCTTACTGATGATATAGCGCAGGGTATCATAACGTTTAGTCAGGGCTTAATCGCTTTGGGCTTAACGGTATTCCGTGATGATGTACACTTTGGCACTTTCGTAAAGTCGCTTTATGCCGGAACGGGTGCAGGTATTGACCCACAGGGAAACGCGGAATTTGAAAGCGTCAGAGTACGTACATACTTTGAGGCTGTAGAGTTAATCATTAACCGCCTATCAGCTATCGAGGGCGACCAATTACTGACAGAGAGCGACCAGATAGAAAGCGTAGAGAATTTGGGCAACGGCCAATACAGATTGCATCTACGTAAGAAATGGGAGGGATATTTTACAGCCCAGAAAGTTAACAACGTTTTAAAGGGTATTATCAATAATTTGGGTGCAAGGGCTTTGGGTATCAATACGGGTACTAACGCCCAGATGTACACAAGTTGGATGAGGGTTAACGCGGTTAATACAGCAGAGAACACTATAGACGTGATCCTATACGCTGATAACCAAACGCCCGCAGGTATCAATTTCCCACCTTGCGAGTTGATGAATATTGCCCGTTGGGGAAACCAGACGGACACAACGCGCCAAAGCTGCATCTACCTATCTTCTACAGAGGGCCGTATAGTTAAACTGACAGGCGTAACAAAGCCTATCATTGATGAAACTAATTACGGCCTGGTGATTGGTGCTTTGCCCGATTTTATTAGTGAGTTAACCGATTTGGACGGAAACCCGCTACCTATTAAGCCCGGCTTAGATTACATATACGTACCTGGTATCGTAACGATGGATATGATACGTATCAATCAGTGGACGGGAATACCTATACCTACCTACGTAGATCGCGGTGAGTGGGACAGCGAAGCTGACTACTATTGCAACGCGGTTAACCCCGACACGGGCGAATACGAAACGTCAGATGTTTGGTACAAGGGTTGTAAGTACAGATGCCAACTAACAGGCACACACACGGCCCCAGGTATCAATACAACGGATTGGGCATTTATCGAGGGAAACCCAAGTTTCACGGTAGAGTTTAACGACACAGACGTATTGTTTGATCCTGATACTTTCGACCTGACTTTGTACGTAATCTGCAAATGGCACAACCAGGATATTACAGATACTATATTGGCTACTAACGTCACCTGGACGCGATATAGCGAAGATGCAGACGGCGTAGAACGCGTGCAGTCCGATTTGGCATGGAACGCACGGCGCGGTAATTCTGGTAAGTCTATACACCTTACTATTGAGGATATGGATTTTAACGGCTACGTACCTAAAAAGGTGAAGATCACGGCAACCGTATTGCTGACTGACAGCGAGGGCCACGAAATAGATGCCGATACAGCTACATTTGAGTTTTAACGAAAACAGCATAAGACGATGAAAGTAAAGAGATTTGATTTTAACTTTAAGCCCCTACAGATCAGCGTTGGTATGCTGACAGAGGGTAGCGTTTCAGGCCGACAGAGTTACGATGCAGACGCAGACGTATATACGCCTGACTACACTTTAACGCCCTGTATCATTCAGCCACAGGTAGGACGTTTGGATAAAGACGAAGTATTAACGCCTGGACTGATTAACAGCAGCCTAACAAACATTACCTGGCACGAAACGATCGGCGGTACGCGTACCCAGATACAAGCGGCCAATACCAACTACGAAATGACTACAAGCGGCGTTAATGCCGGACGTATCAAGGTGAAGAAAAACGCAAGCCCAAAGAACCCTATTACTTTGGAGTTCAACGCGGATTACGTAGATAGCCGTACAAGTCAGGTGTACCACATCAAACAGACATACCAGGTATTTTGCGACGATGCTACGACTTTGCCCTATCTATTCCTGGATGCAGCAGACCAGACGATATATAACCCGCTGATTGACCCGGACACCCAGGTAGTACACGCAAGCCTACGTATTGATAAGAACGAGTGCCCCGCAGCCAAACGCGCTTTCATTTGGGAAAAAATGCGTGAAGATGGAACCTGGAGCGTAGTAGGTACGGACACCGTATTAGACTATGAGTTAACAATTTCGCAAGATGGTACAAGTTGCACCGTTGACCGTAGCCTGATGGGTACAGACCTGTATCTACGATGCCGTGCAAAGTATTCGCCTAACGGCGATCTGACAAATGCAACGCTGCATGATAGCAGCCCGTCAAAGACGGTAGCGTTTATCCGCAGAATCCCAAAGTTTGAGTTTGACATAGCCGGAGTGCCTACGAACATACCAAGCGGCCTAATATCTATTTCGCCAGAGGCTAAGATATGGGACGTTAACGGCCCTATCGCTAATCCTGAAAAAGAATTATTGCCCCTATGGTATGCAGCCATTAATAGGGTATCAGGTAGCCTTTCGTATGCGCAGGTAGGGCACGGCCTCAACCCCGTTTTGCCAACTACAGCCATGAGCAATACGTTAGGCGCAGTGTACGGATTGGACGTAGTAGATTGCGGATATAACGGAGTTATGGAGGACGACGACGGCGTACTATTTGAAGATTTCGACGGCGTTTTGCTGATATTCAAGTAAGCATTATTTATAAAGTATTCATTAAAATTTTCGATTTATGGCACGTTACATTAAAGCAAATCCACAGGTAGCCAAATACCTGAATCTGGAGACTGACAGAAACACCGTTGCAGACGGTAATTATTTACTTTGGCAAGCCGATATGTTGGTATTTGGCCCGCTGACAGAGTTAAACAACACTTTGGCTATGATCGGAGGTATCGCGCTGATGCCACACGAAGCCCGCGAAGAGCAAGACGGTACGGTTATCCGACCTTTGCCCACACCTACAGACGAGCGATTTATTTACAACCCGCCTGTAGATGATCCACAGGCAGAGGCCGAAGAGACCACAGAGCAGCCGGAGGGTGAGACCCAGGCCCCCAACGAGGAAACACCCGTAGAGGGTAGCGGTGAGACAGAGCAGCAGGGCGACAGCCAGGAACCCGCAGCCGAAGAGCCTACGGGCGAAGATCAGACAGAGGGTAGCGGAGAATTGGAGCAACAGCCCGAAGCCGAAGCCGAAGCCGAAGCCGAAGCACCCGCCAACGATGCAGCCGGAGATCAGCCGGAGCCAGAGGCAGAGGCCCCAACCGATCAGCCCGAAGATGAAAACAACGAAAGCCAGGAGATCACAGCGGGCGACGTTGGCAGCGTTGAGGATTTGGTAGATTTTGCCCCGGCAGAGGAAACAGAGTAGTAACCATAAAATCCCAGAGTTATGAGTAGTGCAAGTACAAGTAGAACTATTAAGTTCATAAGCAAGGCAGGTACATACACGGCGGTTATTAATTGCCCGGACGGTGATTTGTACCAGGAATATGTAACAGACGGTAGCCAGATTACGGATATTTACCCGAATTTCGCTACGACGCAGCCAATACTATACTTTGTCTGTACGTCAAGCCGCGTAGCAGAGGGCGTAGCAACACCCGATGGCATTAATTTCTATTTCAACGGTACGCTGATTGAGTTTAGCGGTGATACGTCAACGGGTACGTTTGCCGGAATGTTTAAGAAGATCGCGCCAAGTGGCACGCAGCTTTATTACGGCTTGCAATTCTTACAGAATATCGCAGCAGCCGCAGGGTACGCACCTGTTACTATCAAGATGGTAGCAACCATTACGTACGGAACCCAGAGCGACCAGATACAAGCCGAATACCGCATACCCGTACAGCAGTCAACGGGTAATAGCTATCGCGTAACTATCACAGCCGGGGACGCTAAGAATTTCGTGATTACTGAAAAGACGGGAGCCAACAGCAGCGTAATACTTACGGCCAAAGCCTATCAGTCAGGCGCGGAGTTATCGACGGGCTTAACCTATCAGTGGGAAAAGATGGGCGTAAGCGGTTGGCAGACAATGACGGGTAAGACCTCACAGAGTTTGACCGTACAGGAATCCGATATAGACACTTACGGAGAATTTCGCGTTACGGTATCGCTTAACGGTGCAGAGATCGGTAAGGATATTCAAGGCGTTATGGACGCATCCGACCCGTTCGATATTGACCCATGCCCAAGCCCGGAGGATGAAGCCATTACGGAGGATCCTAACGGTAACGGTACGGTAACGTACACGCCAAAGGTGGTGAAACGCGGTACTAATACCCAGGCGATCAGTACGACTTTCTATTTTGTCGTAAAGGACGCAGTAGGCGTTTACCTGAATAGCCAGGCAGACCGCACTACACCAAAGGCAAGTTATAGTATCACACGTGCCCATTGCCTACAGGCGGGCGGTGATGTTTCAGTTACTATTACGGCTAAAGATTAGCAGCTTATGAGTGGAGTAATGAAAACTTGCGTAGTCAAGTTCATACGTCAGGGCGTTGGTATATCTGTTACCGATGTAGAGTACGCGGATAGTACAAGCAATACTACCGCGCCTACAGCGGGTTGGCAGACCAATGCCCCCGCCTGGCAGAACGGCCACTATATTTGGACGCGTACCAAGATCGTATATACGGATGGCACGACCAGGTATAGTGATCCCGTCTGTTTGCCGAGTGGTAAGGGTATTGTGAATATCATAGAACAATACTACAAGTCCACAAGTGCAACGAGCCTGACAGGTGGCAGTTGGACTACTACGGCCCCGACGTGGGAAAACGGCTATTATATTTGGACGCGCTCAAAGATTACCTATACCGATGGCACAGAAGTATATACCGATGCTATCAATGCCACAGGCAGCAAGGGTGATAAGGGCGACAAAGGAGATAAAGGCGATAAGGGCGACAAAGGAGATAAAGGCGATAAGGGCGACAATGGTACAAACGGAACCAACGGCACTAATGGAACAAATGGCGTTAGCTTTCGTAAGATCAATGCTGCAAGCCGTCGTTACACTTTGTCCCAATGGCACACTTACGGTGATCCGGGCCACAGCGAGAATTGGGGAATATCGGGTTATGATAATTCCCATATCGTCGTAGGCGATACCGTTTATTTGGCGGGTAAGGTTTCAGACTGCAAGGATGCAGCAGGTAACGAAGTAGATGTAATGAGTTTCGGCACTTGTACGGCTATCACATCATCTACTATTACTATGTACACAACTAACCTGATTATCGGTGGAACCAAAGGCGATAAGGGCGACAATGGCGGTAGAGGCCCCGCACTTAGAGGCCCCCAGGATTGGGACGCTTTGCCAAGTACCTATTATTTCTATTCAGGTGCAGAGGGTGAGACATACAAAGACGTAGTATTATACAATGGCAACTACTATAGTTGTATTCAGAGTTGTAGAAAATCTACGTGTAATCCTACAAACTCTACCTATTGGCAGTTGGCTGATAAAATAGAAATCATAGCGTCTAAAATCCTGTTAGCTAACTACGCCCTGATTAATAATTTGGGCGCGTCAGCTATCGAAATGAAAGACCCCAATACGGGCCAAACGCTTTTCTATGCAAAGGATGGTACGGTTAGTTGTAAAGTGGGTATCTTTGAGAACGTGACACTATCAGGTACGCTTAACGCTGTTACGGGATCGTTCAAGCAGCTTAATTGCGTCAATGAAAGCGGCCAGGTTATTTGTACCATGCGCTTTAATTCTGATGGCCGAATGTGGTTTGAAGATGGCGACCTGTACCACCAGGGCACAAAGGACGGACGCAGCCTACGTTTCTATACGTCTGATCTTTGGTGCAGAGGTGGGTTTGGTGCATACCGTCTTAATTACGCGGTGGTATCTGGTAACACTATCAAGTATTACACCAAAGGGCCAAACGGTAGTTATGCAAGTAAAACAATGACCTCGCACACAGGCGACGGCAAAACCTATTACGATATAGAATTGTACGGCCAATCGGATGATTACGCGGGTTTCCCTATCGACCTGGTTATTATTAACCATACCGTAGATAACTACGCGTATAGGTTGGTAGGTGGAGTCGGTAAGAAAGTTACCGTTGTTTGCTCTAATGACTATCACGGCGCATATATCGCATACGTAGGCGGTTGGTTAGGTATGAGTGGCGGCGAAACAAGGCCGTTTGTCTATGTAGGCACACAATACAGCCCGACCACAACGCGCGTTGGTAAGGGTTGGTTTGCCTTAGAGGGTTGCGATAATAATTTTGCATAAAATAGCGCAGTTATGAAAACAAGGTTAGTATTTAATAAGTTCATACCGTTTAGCGGTTTCCTGGCTATGACCTTATGGCCATTTATCTTTGTACGTGAAGAGTTGGCAAAGGCGTATAGCGTTATCGTAAACAACCACGAACACATACACGCGGAGCAACAAAAAGAGTTGCTTGTAGTGGGTGCAGCCCTGGTACTGATCGCGTACGCTTTCGGTTTGGGTTGGTGGGCGTTGCTGTTTTTGCCCCTATTCCTTTGGCTTTACCTGATCGAGTGGCTGATTAAAATACCGATAGAGGGTAGCAGCCGTAAGGCATACCGTAGCATATCCTTTGAACGCGAGGCGTACCAGAACGAAAAGGATTTGACCTACATAGCAAAGCGTAAGCATTTCATTTGGCTAAAGTATATTTTTAACAATTAAAATTTAAGAATTATGGTAAAACAAACTAAGAAAGTTTACCAGGCATCGAAGATTACTACCACCGTTGCAAGTGGTGAGTACCTGATGAAAGTAGATGCTAACGGTAAGGTAACGATTATCTCACTTGATAATCTGAAAACGTCGATCTACGGCGGTATGAACATGAACGCTATAGAGGATGGTATTTTTATCATGTTCCACAGAAATAGTGATAACTACCCATTGATGGTTAAGCCTCACAAATGGCCGTCGTACCAGAGTAGCGGCGAAATCGCGGAGGGTGTAGTAATCGTTGAGGGTGGTAAAATCCTGGTAGTGGCCCCAACAGAAACGGCGTTGACCTGGAGTAGTGCAGCCGTAAGCGGCGGTGCAACCACAACGACAGATCGTGTAACGGCTATGAACGATTGGGCAGGTAGAGCCAATACAACAGCCATTATTGCCCACTCTACAAGTAGCGCAGTTACAAATACTTCGTCGTACGCGCCTGGTTATTGTAACAACTACAGCCGCGTTAATGCTAACAGCCAGGGTATGACAGCGGGCAAATGGTGGCTACCGTCTTTGGGTGAAATGATGATGATTTACGCGAACATGACAAAAGTCAATTACGCGCTTTCGCTGATTAACGGTGCAGATCAGTTGCAAGAAACCTGGTATTGGACTTCTACAGAGTACGGCGCGACGAACGCCTGGTTTCTGGGCCTCAGCAACGGCCTCGTCAACAACGCCACTAAGGCAAGTAACACGAGCAGAGTTCGCGCGGTTTCAGCGTTTCTTTATTAATTGAACTTTAGTTATTAAACTTTTAACTTTAGGGTACGGCGGCAGCCGTACCCATTACAAAGAAAAATCGGATTATGGCAGATAAAAGGTTAAAGTTAGTTTCAAATGCTCCTATATACAAAGACGTGCGCAGCCTATTAAACGAAATATTAGAGGTTACGCCGGAGTTTCCGAGGCAGTACAAATACACCATTGGCGGGGAAATGCAGAAATTAGCCGTCAGCCTGTTAAGTGGTGCAGCGGCAGCGTATATGGATAAAGCTAACAGATTGGCCCATTTGTCAAAATTCCGATATGAGTTTGAGACACTAAGGACGTTAGTAAGAATCGCGGGTGAAAAACGTTGGATAAAAGGAATAGCGCGGCACGCACAGATCATAGAACTGATGGACGCGATAGGCAAGCAAAGTACAGCGTGGAAAAACTCAATATCCTTAGATAGCGAGTAGCCAGAATTGATTTAGTTACGACTAAACAAGCGTGCAGTTTTCCCGAAGAAATGGGGCATATACCGTCATTTACGGTTAAGGGCAAGTAAATATGCCACAGATTGCGAGCCTTACAGAGTACAGCGCGACGAACGCCTGGAATCTGAACCTCAACAACGGCAACGTCAACAACAACACTAAGGCAAGTAACACGAACAGAGTTCGCGCGGTTTCAGCACTTCTTGGGAAATAGAAACGTAAGTATATAATAGATGATATGGTAACAACAGCAGGGTTATTAGAAGCGTACTACGATTGTCGTAGAAACAAGCGTAAGACAGCAAGCGCGTTAGTCTATGAAATGGACTACGAAAGCAAGCTGATTGCGCTACGTGATCGTATCAATACGCGGACATACGCCCCCGGTAAGTCTATTTGCTTTGTCGTAACGCGCCCCAGGTATAGAGAAGTGTTTGCCGCCTCCTTTGAAGATCGTATAGTACACCACTATATAGCATTACGGTTAGAGCCATTGTTTGAGCAAGCATTTTGCCCGTACACCTATAATTGCAGAAAAGGCAAAGGGCAGCTTTACGGTACGAATGTATTACGTCAGCAGATTATCGAGTGCAGCGATAACTATACGACGGATTGCTACATAATGAAACTTGATTTGCGCGGTTTCTTTATGAGCATTGACAAAAAGATTTTGGCACGCCTGATAGATAGTTTCGTAGATGAAGCGTACCAGGGCGACGATAAGGACGATTTGCGCCACCTTTGCCAGATCGTAATACTGCATGAGCCGGAAAAGAATTGTGAGCGACACAGCCCGGCAAGCTATTGGAATCACCTACCCGCCAACAAATCACTTTTCACGAATGGCGAGGGCAAAGGCGTTGCTATCGGCAACCTGTTTGCACAGCTTTTTGCCAATTTCCTGTTAAACAGCCTTGATTGGTTGGTAGAGGAATTAGGGTTAACGTATCATGGCAGGTACGTAGATGATTTCTATATGATACACCGTGATAAGATGGTACTACTTAACGCAGTACCAAGGATCAGGGAGAAACTAAGCGAATTGGGGTTAGAACTGAATGAGCGTAAGTTTTACTTTCAGCATTACACTAAGGGCGTAGAGTTTACGGGGTCAATCCTAAAGCCCAACCGTGTATATACCTGCAATCGTACTATTACCAATTTCATAGCAGCCGTAAGACGGCTTAACAAGGCAAAGGATTTGCGCCAGGCAGAACACGCGGTTAATAGCATCAATTCGTACTTAGGACTATTGAGGCATAACAACGAATACAATACCAGAAAGCGAGTACTTAAAATGATAGAATCCCAGGCGTACGAATACGTCTATATTAAAAAGAACTATAGTATTCTGGCACTAAAGAATAAATACAAGAAACGAGTACAAACCTATAAGCGTATTAGAGATGGCGATTATTGAAGTTGAACCAGAGGCCCCGGTTACGTTGCGCGTTGACGTTATCGACATGGGCCTGTTACATCTACTTGAAACAAGGTATGTTGTACTAATCAGTCAACGCGGCAGCGACATAGTTATAGAACTATATAAAAAGTAAAGATATGGACTATTCAAGTATTTTGGAAATTTCAGCGTCAATGGGCGCAGCTATCGGAGGTTGGGAGTTTATTAAGTATATGCTTAATATTCGTACCAACAAGCGTAAGGAGAAATCAGAGGCAGACAAAGCCAAAGCCGAAGCCGACAAAGCGGAGGCAGAGGCCAACAGCGCGGATTTTTCCGTATTACGTGAGACGGTAGAGTTTTTGCAACAGCAGCTAAAGGAAAAAGAAGAACGTTTTGCAAGCCAGACAGACCGTTTGCGCAAGGTGCAAGATGATTACTTTACCCTACTGCAAGAAAAGGCTAAAGCCGACCTGGAATTGCAGCGTTTTCGATGCGTGCGCCCGAAGTGCGCACAAAGAGAACCCCAGAACGGCTTTTAACTAATAATTCAGAATATCAAACCCTCAAAACCTAAAGTGTATGGCAAACGTAGAGAAGATCGTACCGTTTATCCTAAAATGGGAAACGAGTACAACAGGCGTTGGAATGACTAACGAACAACTATTTGAGAAAGCCCGTAAGAGAGGCTTTGCGAATGATCCCCACGATTTGGGCGGTGCTACTATGTGCGGTGTCACCATTGCTACCTATACAGAGTATCGCAGACGTAAGGGATTACCAAAGCCTACGGTAGAACAACTAAAGGCGATACCCTACAAAGAATGGCTTGAAATCCTAAAGGCTATGTTTTGGGATCGTTGGAAAGCAGACCAAATCAAAAATCAGTCTATCGCTAATTTCCTGGTTGATTGGGTATGGGCAAGTGGTAACTACGGCGTAAAGCTACCACAGAAGATATTAGGCGTATCAATAGACGGCGTTGTAGGCCCTAAGACCATTGCAGCCGTTAACGCCAAAGACCCCGGTACGCTGTTTTATCAGTTGCGCCAGGAACGTATAGACTATACGGATAGAATCTGCAAAAGCAGACCACAGAACAAGCGTTTTTATTCCGGTTGGATCAATCGTATTTTGGACTTAAAGTTTTCGGGCGTATGAGTGGCAGAAAGTATTTTGAAAGACAGCTAAACACGCTGTTAGTGATTATTGCTTTGGCAATTATAGCCTGGCTTGTATGTGGGTGCAGATCGCACAAGACGATTATAGACGAAAGCCACAATACGGCTTTTGTAGATACTACTAAGGTTGAGGCCGACAGCCTGGCACAAACCACAACGTCGGTTGATACCACTAAGACAACCACAGAAACGGAAAATAGCGCAGCTATAGAGTTTGTGGACGGTGGCGGTACGGTAACTATCGACAGCGCGGGTAATATGACTTTATCGGGCGTTAAGTCTATCAAGGGCAATATTAAGCACAAGGCCAAAGAGGAAAAGGGCGTTAGCCAGGTAGATGAATCGGTAAGTACCCACAGCAGCAGACACGGTGGTTTAGGCATCATAGAATCAGACGAAAGGCACGTAGATAAAGAAAGTAAGGCAGAGGCCCCCAAATGGTATCAGCATATTTTGGCTAAGATCGGCGGGCTTTGTTGTATAGCAGCTTTGATCTATGTGATATTCCTATACCTGAAAAGAAAGTTTTAGTGAAACAAACGTTTTTCGTAAATAGTGCTTTGCCCGCGTCAGTCCGAGAGGGATAGACGCGGGCATTTTGTTACAAGCCTAATACGTAGTCTATGACTTTACGGTTAGCGGCATCTACTTTGTCGCGGTTGTATTTGATATAGATACCCGTTACCTTTGCCCCGTGAGAATGGCCCAACGCCTCGCTGATCGTATCTTTGGGTATATCCAAATCAGCGGCATAGGTAGCCCACGAATAACGCGCCCAATACCAGGTTAGTTTTTTGTCTATAGGTATCATTTTCCGTTGGCCGTTCTTATGCTTTTCGTCACCGTCTGGTACACCGATACGGGCCAGAGCGTTATCTAATGTGCCCTGGTAGGCTTTAACGTTGGTGCAGCGGTCAAACATACTAAGCAGATGATCTTTACCCCTGTAGCGGTCAATTATAGCCATTGCCTCCGGCTCTACCTTGATGCTATATAATTTACCCGTCTTAGCCCGCCTGTATTCGATACGCCCGTTTACCAGGCTATCAGCAGTAAGGCCCGCGAGATCGGCCAGGTTAATGCCTATCAGGTAGAAAGAAAGCATAAACATATCGCGGTATTCTGTATAGTGGTAGCGGGTTTCCAGATTTGCCAAAAGGCGCAGTTTGTCTATTGGTAGTACACGCATACGGGTATCTTCTGTTTTAATCCTGTAGTGCCTGAAAGGGTTATTAGTGGTAATATCCCGATCCAGGGCGTAGTTAACAGCCCGCTTTATCACTTTCAGGTAAGCGGCCCTGGTATTAACTTTCAAGTCAGAAAGCGACGTATAATAATCGTCGATCCAGGCGGGCGTTATCTGTTCACAGGTAATCTTAGAACAATCACCACAGAACTTATTAAGCCTGATGATCGCGGTTTTAGCTATGTACTTTGTATTGTCGGCGCGGCCATCCGTTGTTTTCTGTATTAGATCGTACAGAGACGGCACGCCAACGGTAGGCTTTTGCAGATCAAGGTTGGTTAGCATTTCGCGTATTTGCGCCCGTGAGAGTTTGCCCCATTGCCCGGTTTCTACTAATTCCAGAATCCGATTACCTGTTAGTGTTAGTAGGTTGGTTAGTACGTCATTGATACGCTTTGCATTTTTGCCCGTGCAGCGTTTGGTAGTGGCATCCCAATCGTCAGGGGCCAAATATATTTCTGTACCCAGGTAGATGTTAGTACCATGCCCTACGACGATTTGCACCGGGTACGTACCATCTTTCAAAGCCCGTCTGGTATCAAGTCTTAATGTGGATTTTGCCATATCTTTTGCTGATAGTTTGCTGAAAATTTGCTGAATATTGCACCAGGTAGTACCGATATGTACCGTTTTTGGACTAAAGCCGATTACCTGGTAAGTTAGTGATTATTGGGGAAAACGCCTGTAGATACGGGGAATTAGCGATAACAACGCTATTTCCTTCTAATAATCCCATTGTTTTTTCTATTTGATTAATTAAATATTATACTCTTCCATTGGCCTTTCCCAAAGCACCATAGACGACCTTAGCCACCAAGGGCTTACTGGTCTCTGGAGTCATGCCATGACCCAAACGACCGCAGATGTAGGGTACTTCAAGACCTTTGATACAATAGTGCGTGATATCCGCCACCAGTTCTACATTGTCAATCTCGAACTCACCAGCCACCTTACCTTCCGTATAGACCTTACGGAAGATTTCCAACTCGTCTTCATCGAAGTTCTTGCGCACCTTCTCCACCATCCAGATATTACGGAAGAAAGCTGCACGGAGATTACCGTTACGCATCACCGTTTCTTTAATCATGTTGAGATGGGTGTAGATCAATTCGATAATCTTGTCCTGAGGACGGATCTTCTTGGCCGCCACCTCGTCCATCTTATCGGATAAACGCTCCAGCTCACTCTCGATGACAGCGTAATAGACATCTTCCTTGCTCTTGAAATAAGTGTAAAGGGTGCGACGACCTTTGCCAGAAGCCACAGCGATATCGTTCATGGTTGTGTTCTCAAGACCATTCTTCGCAAACAACTGACGGGCCACATCTACTAACTTCTGCCTGGTTTTAGATATTGACATAGATACCTCCTTTTGCACATAATGTATATTGTGTGCAAAATTAAGATAATTATTTGATACCACCAAAAAATATAGCAACAAAAAAACAGCGTATTACATAATTTTATAGTAAAACTGAACAAAAAAGGTAACAAATCAATCAATTCCACCCCTTTTATCTCAAGCTTTAATAAGAAAAGCATATAAAAGTTTGGTAGTTCGCAAAAAAAGCAGTACCTTTGCACTCGCTAATGAGGGGACCTCCCTTTTTAGTGGGAAATATCGCGGAGTGGAGCAGTTGGTAGCTCGCCAGGCTCATAACCTGGAGGTCGCATGTTCGAGTCCTGCCTCCGCAACTATAAAGCCAGTCATTTGACTGGCTTTCTTCATTTTCCACACCACCCCATCAAGCCCATTAAGAGCCCATCATGCCTATTAAGCCCATATGCCCATCAAGCCTATAAAGCCTATTAAGCCTATTAAGCCTATTAAGCCTATTATTCCCTTCATTCCATCCTAAAAAACAAAATCGGTTGCCAGAACTCTGGCAACCGATATACCTAACAGTTAGTACCTCTTAGAGATAACTCATCACCTTCTCGAAGTAACGCTGTGTTCTCTTTACACTGTACTGCTGACCTCCATTCCATGATCTGATAGCTTTTTCAATATCATTCTTGGGATTGTGATAAGACTGGATCAACAGAAACATTTCCTTCGATTTCTTCACATCAAAGCGATCTGATAACGTGAAACGCTTCTTGCTCTTACGCTCTTTCAGGATATTATTACACTCCTTGACTAAAATAGGCGTAATTTGCATAGCTCCGCATTGGTTACCGTTCTTTGCTTTACTGTGACCGCCACTCTCTACTTGAATAATGGCATTCATCACTGGTTCCCAGTTTACTCCAGAAGATTTCTTGTCTCCCTTATTACCAGCTAACGCTGTTGCAGGGATTGTCATGCATGTAATTAAACATAATACCTTAATAAGTCTATCCATACAACATGATTTATGGAACCTGAACATGGCATAATCACTATGCATTATATGCTCTCAACGATACCTATCATCGCAACAGGCTACGTCTCGGTCCCTGTTAATACTTGCGATAGAACGCATTACAAAATGCGATTCTCCACCTTTTCATGTGCAAAGTTACAAAAAATCAAGTACTTACAAAAATAATCGAGTAGAAAAATTGCGGATTTAATGTTTTTTATTGATTTAGAACAATTCCGACTATGGAGAAAAAGAGAATAAAGAAGTGGAAAAAGTGACGAGAAACAAAGGGCAAATATAGACAAAAAAAGGAGAGACTTCCCGTTTGGGAAACCTCTCCACAATGAAAGAAGGCGGCTACCTACTCTCCCGCATTGCATTGCAGTACCATCGGCGATGACGGGCTTAACTTCTCTGTTCGGAATGGGAAGAGGTGGAACCCCGCCGCTATAACCACCTGAAAGCCGTTGCAAGGTGAGCGCTATGCCAAGATCGCTTGAGCATTGCCGAGCCGAAGCACGGTTTCGACACCTTGTCAGTATGGGGTGACATCTTGAACAAGCAAGAACAGCAGATGTCGATACTACCAACACCTGAAAACATAAGCACCAGCGAAAGTCTCGGGCAATTAGTAAGGCTCGGCTTTGACGTCACCGTCTTTACACCTGCCTCCTATCAACGTCCTCGTCTCGGACGACCCTCAACGGAGTCCTCATCTCGCGGCCGGCTTCGCACTTAGATGCTTTCAGCGCTTATCCGTTCCAGGCGCGGCTACCCGGCGGTGCCCCTGGCGGGACAACCGGCTGACCGGAGGCCTG
>Ga0256404_1000525_pt1 | contig 99828 bp, 83 predicted proteins | sample RumenRJG_01DNA_FD_185990 | JGI IMG/M metagenome (GOLD analysis project Ga0256404, IMG submission 185990) | Bovine rumen microbial communities from Lethbridge, Alberta, Canada - RJG_01 | ecosystem: Host-associated > Mammals > Digestive system > Stomach > Rumen | place: Canada: Alberta | collected... | reverse complement strand
CTACAACAAAGGTAAGGAAAAACTGATATTTCTCTTCCTATTTCTTCGTTTATTCAACGTTAAATTAATTAAGAGTTCCTAAGGACTCTTGTTTCAAACTGCAAAGTTAAAGCAGGGACGCAAGAATCTGACGAATTATTCAGCGCTTCATTATTCGTGTGATTAGTGAGATTCGTGTTCGTCTCCTCCCACGGACGATAATGCTTATCCGACTTTTTAGCTCCTGCAGGCAACTTATCTTCCTTGTGCAACACGCGCACCTTCAGTCGGTTATACTCTTTGATACATTCCTCAGCCGACATCGGTTCGTCAAACAGGCAGTCGTCCAGATATGGCAGGTCTTCCTCAGAGCCACTGGTCGAGAACACCACGCGCTGCAGGTCTTTCGCATTGGTGTCCATTTCCAGTTGCAAGGCTGTAGCCACGCGCACCTGATTCTCCAGAATTGTCGTTCCGGGAATTCGCTGACACACCAAGTGCCACCCGCCACTGGCACTTCGCTCCAGCATCTTCAAACCTATCTCGTCCTTCTTCTCCAGAATCAGCTCCTTGGTCTGCTTCGAGTGCTCCTCGTCGTAGCAATCAACGTCGTGGAAAAAGTAGCTGCCAATGCTCTTGCAACCCGCCAGAGCACCCTCAACGTGCCCTATGTTATACGCCAGCTGTAGCAGGTTGGGCTTGGCGGTCTGGTCGCCTTTGCGCACCCTGTCGAGGTTGTCCAGATTCTGAGGTGCGTTGCGCAGAGCCATCAGCTCCTCGCGGTTCTTCACTCGGGCGGCAAACTTGCGTTTCTTGTTGTCGTAATAGATTCGGTAAATCATCAGGCAGCCTCCTTCTTCACGTGATTCTTCGCCATATACTCTCTCATAAAGGTAGTTGCCCGTAGCGACTCCACTGCCAGCCAATGGTTGAACTCCTTCAACTCTTCATCCTTCACAATAAAGGTAAAGCGGTGAGTACCATCCTTACATTGCGACACCTTGCTATGGGGCAGTTTAAGCAGTGTCACAGCCTGCGAGCGTACTCTCTTGTGGCGCGTAAACTCAAACATACCTGTCGAGAGCATCTGTCCGTAGCCCAATCCACGGAAAGCTTCCACCTGCCCTACTATCGGATTGTCGGGCAACACCTGCACATAGTTCATACCTGTCTCAGTCTTGCTGACGGCCACCTGGGCATTCAGCGTCACGGTCTTCACCGCTTCCTGTTTCTTCAAACTTTTCTTCATAATGTTTTTAAATTTTTTTAGTTAGTATATTATGCTACTCTTTCTAGGAGTCCTATCTTTTCCCCAAGCATCTTCAGGTGCAGGTGGGCTTTGTTCGAATAACCTACTTCGTCAATCATATCACAGAACATTCCGAAGTGCCACTGGGCAGCGCCGTTCTCGAATTTAGACTTCTTGCCCGTCATCAGGTATAGCAACATGGCATAGTACATCTTCATACGGTCTTCCGTGTGGTAGTACTTCACATAGAGTCTTACCTTCGACTTTTCCTCCTTCGTCAGCCACTCAAACAGCAGATTTTGCATCAACTTTTCACTTGCTTCCATACTTCTATTCTTTTAATGTCTATTTATTTACTTTCACGATGTCTGTTGCAAGGATTTCCTGAAACACCTGCCCCTGATACTCGTGGGTAGAGAATCGAAGCGTGGCTATCACCACATCACCTTCGTAGAACCTGCACGTAGCCAGATTGCCCAGCATGGCGCACACATACTCGTTTTCAAACTTGCCACCACCCAGTTCGCGCAACACAATGTTACACTTCTGAATCTGACCTGCCTCAGCTTTTGCTGACTGTACGCTGAAGGCCTCGCCTTGGCGTACCACTTTCAAAATCTTTGTTTCCATTTTTACTTTTATTTCCCGTTATTGTGGGATTCCGGGTGCAAAAGTACTGTGGATTTCAGATGGATAAAAACAACCTATTTTATCCAAAAGTTAAAGTTTCAATTCCGCTATGATTTGCCTGATTTTAATACGAAGATTATTTTGCTCCAATCCCATTCCCAGATAGCATCGATACGAACAGTCTTTGTCCGTCTGTTCTAACAGCGCCATGAATTTCCGGTCGCTATAGCATTCATATACATTGTGATTACGTAACACGCAGATAATACGCATCACATTGTATTTGTTGAACTGACGACATTTCTTGGTCTTACTGCCTGGCATCAACAGCTCTATAAAATCATCACAAGCCAGTATATGTTCCCATAGTTCATCAATCGACGAACGGAACTTTGGGGTAACAAACACCCTGATACGTGCCACATACGCCCGTACCTCTCGTTTTACTTCTTCCTTGCTAACCGTGCTTTTCGGCTCGTCAACAAAAAGTCTCCCTTCTCGTGCAGCCGCCATCAGCAGCTCTACGTCAAAGTCCTCAGGGCGGACTTGCTTAAGTTTTTTCAATTTGTCAGGTTTGTGAGGAAGAAGTTCCAGAAACAGGATCCTTTTTCACTACGTAGACTTCCTTCACTCACTTCGCCCAACCGGCCGCCTCCTTATGCAGCCATTTAGGGTTTATACTTAGTGCCTTGCAGCACCACTTTCATCTCGGGACAGACACATACAAAAAAAGCTGCACAGACTATAACCAAATAAATTTGATCGTAGTCCATACAGCTTATAGCTCTTCCCTGAACACCATTTCGGCAGTATCAGGGCAATGGAATACCCGCGATTTACAATTTTCATGTGGCAACTCCTAAAGCTAATTAGGAGAAACCAATATTGTGTCTGACGGTGCATTATCAATGGCTCGCTTGCCAAATGCTGTCCATCTTCACGTGCTCCCAAATGTTTTTTCTCGGAAGCGGATGCAAAGGTACACAAAAAAAGTGAACTGGCCAAATGGTCAGTCCACTTTTTTGCATCAATTTATTGTTGGTTACCGCTTAGAATACACCTACCCAGCCGAATCTGCGAACCAATTCACGAAGCAGATTACGATCACCAACAGGAATGGTGATAGCAATAGTCTCTTTCTCCTTACTATCACTTGCCGGATTAGCAGATTCCAACTCATACTGCGTCTGTGCAGCCAGCAGAACTTTTGCAGGCAGACCAATGGCCGACTCAATCTTTACGGCCAAGTCTGTAGTAAGCGCACGTTTCCCGTTCAGCACCTCACTCAGATGTGAAGCCTGAATGCCAACCATCTTGGCGAAATCTTTCTGACTGATTCCGCGTTCCTCCAGTTCTGGTTTAATCATCATACCAGGATGCACTGCCATGAAGGGTGCAGGGTTCTCATTTTTTGTTGCCATAATGCGTATCGTCTAAACTTAAAACCGTTATACTTATTCCACCATCAAATTCTCTAAAAATAATGCGCTCTACCATTCCGTTGACCACTCGGATGGAACTCAACCCATTGGTTCCTGCAAGCTGTTCGTAATGAAGGAACGAGATGGCTCGCAGGTCGCTTGCCGTATCAACCAGTCGCATGTAGTTATATGCGGTAGCGAGCGCCTTCATGAACTTCGCATTACGGGTGTATTTCTTATATTTGCTATTACGCCTCGTTGTGATCAGTTCTTCCAAATCCGTGTCTTCAAAGACTATTTCCATCTTCTTTGTCGTATTTTGGGTGCAAATATAAGGCAAAATTCCCAAAAGTGGGAATATTTTGTAGAATAATTATCAGTTTTTAACTTATGTCATCCTACATTTGAACTTCACAGGGTGATCATAGGGCGACAGGCACTGTGTGATTTTTTTTTAGTTTTCTCTACTATTCTAGTAGGCATAATCTGGAAATGTTACGCTTTCAAACATATTTTTTTCTTCTGTTTCTTCCAACATATTCTTCCTTTCCCATTTCTTCCACCTTATTATATACGAAAAGAGTCACATAATGGTGACTCTATAAAAAAATTCCCCTGATCCACTATGACTTGGTAAACATCATTAGGGAACACGAACAGGTTTTTCCTGCTTAATATGCTTCTCCTACCGCAGAATTATATACTCCTACAGTCTTTGAGAATAAAAAAAGTCATCCGCCTATTGGTTTTAGACGAATTTTTTGTATCTTTGCAAAAAATAAAAACATAAAACTATGAAGAAATTATTATTTGTTATTGTCTTTTTGGTTAGTTCTATAACCTTATCTTCTTTCTGTTATTCCCAAACAGTTACAAACATTAATGGTATAAGGTATATTATAGAAGAAAACTATGCCTTAATAGGAAGGCAAGACAAAGAGCTGTCTGGAAATATTACAATTCCTGCATCTATTAACTATAATGACAAAGAATATTCTGTAACGGGATTTGTGAGCCCAACTAATATAACGTCATGGTCTGACAACTCTTCAACAACAGAGGGAGGAGCATTCCAATCTTGTCAGATTACATCAATAAAGTTACCATCATCGATAACTCAAATCAGTGCGGGTGCATTTAACAATTGTAGTAAGTTATCTGATGTCTCGCTTCCTGATGGAATTACTTCTATCGGAGATGCTGCTTTTGCTGGGTGTTATTCGTTAGTATCTTTAAAAATCCCAGAATCTGTCACGACCTTAAGTCGGTATACATTCGGAGGATGTTCAAATTTGAAGGAAATTAATATTCCAGAGAAAGTTACTTATTTAAGCGATGGATGCTTTAAATGGAGTGGCCTAGATAGCATTTTCATCCCCAAGTCAATTGTATATTTAGGTGAAAATTCGCTAGAAATAAATGACCTTAAAGCAGTAAAAATGGGAATCGCTAATCTTTCTCAGCTGAATTATTCTAGCACGACGTTCGGTGATGTCTCAACAGCCAAACTTTATGTTCCAAAGGGAAGTATTGGAGTGTATGAACAGTATGAACCGTGGCTAAATTTCTTCAGTATCGAAGAATATGGTGAATCAGGTGAGACATTTATCCCTGATCAATATAACATCACATATCAAGGACTTAAATTTATCATTAAGAATGAGCAAGCAACTATAGGCCGTCAACCAACAAACACCTCTGGGATAATTAACATCCCAGATCATGTAATATATAACGAGAAAGAATACCCTGTTACTGGTTTTGTTTCGCCATCAGATTTGGTATGCTATTCCGATAATACAATTTATTGTAAGGGGGGCGCATTTCAGAATAGTCAGATTGAGGAAATAACCATTCCTAATACAGTATCTATTGTCGAAGCTGGCGCTTTTCAAGGGTGTTCTAATTTAAAGAAAGTTTCTCTTCCTGATAATATAAAACAATTGTGTGCTGCGTGTTTTGCCGGATGCTACAATCTTGAATCCATAAATATTCCAGAATCTATAACAGATTTGGCAAGTTATACCGCATATGGCTATAGATCATATGTATTTGGAGGATGTTCTAGCCTAAAGTCATTCGTAGTTCCAAAATCTGTTACAAGGCTTGCAAGTGGTTGTTTCAAATATAGTGGAATAGAGGAAATAATTATACACGCTTCTTGTAAGTCATTAGACGAGAGTTCATTAGCGGCCAATAGCCTGAAAGTGCTAAAGTTATACATAAGGGACCTTGACGAACTAAAATATACTGAGTCATCTTTTGGGGATGTCACACAAGCTACTCTTATGGTTCCTCATGGTAGCAAGCGAGTTTATCAGGAGTATTATCCATGGATGAATTTTAAAAACATCGAGGAATTTGATGATGGCGGAAGTCCGTTTGTCCCAAGCAAATTAACAGTTCGTATCAATGATGTTAGATATATTTTGCAAGGTAATGAAGCAACGGTAGGGAGACAGAACAAAGATCTTTCAGGTGAAATAGTTATACCTTCTAAAATAAAATATGATGAAAAAGAATATGAAGTGAATAAAATTGTCGAACCAACTAATCTTATTGCTTGGTCCGATAATGAAGTAACTACAGAAAATGGAGCATTTCAAACATGTCCCATTACATCAGTATCTCTTCCATCTTCTATTACTGTTATTCCTGCAGGGGCCTTTAATAATTGTCATGACTTGAAAGAAGTTGTAATGGAAGAAGGATTAGTACAGTTAGGTGCTGCATGCTTTGCTGGATGTAACAGTCTTGTAGAACTAAAGATTCCGCAGACTGTGGAAAAGTTTGGGAGTTATACAAATTATGGATTTAAATCATATTTGTTTGGCCACTGCTCTTCATTAAAGAAAGTCAACATTCCGTCCAAAGTTACTAGTTTTACAGCTGGCTGTTTTAAAGGTTCTGGTCTTGAAACCTTTATCATCCCAGACTTTATCACTTTATTGCAAAAGGATTGTTTTAATGTTGGAAATCTAAAAGCATTAAAAATTACACATAAGGATTTTAAGAATCTCAGCTATACCGAGTCTATTTTCTCGGACGTTTCTAACGTGATTCTTTATGTTCCAGAAGGTTCAAAATCACTATACTCTGAGTATTATCCTTGGAAGAACTTTAAGGAAATCAAAGAATACAAAGACCAAAACGATGAATATTGGTTCAATGCGTATCGCCTGACATTTGTTGTTGACAATGATGGCTTTAGTCAAAGTCCAAGAAGATCTCAAGAAAATTCTACTACTATTCATAATAAGAGTTACATAGCTTCAGGTGTTGAAACAGTTGTAGTAGAGAATCCATCAAAAGAAGGTTACATATTCAAAGGATGGGAAGGTCTTCCAGATATAATGCCAAGCCACGATGTAGAGGTTAAGGCTATATTTGAAGTTGCATCGGGTATTGAGGATATTCGCTTTAATGAAAAAGACACAAAGGATATTTATACCTTGAGTGGAACTAAAATAGGAACATCTGATACAACAAAGTTACAACCTGGCATATATATTATTAACAATAGAAAAGTTGTTATTAAACACTGATTCAATTGTACATCATTCAATTTCATTATTTAATCCGCCTATTGATCTTGGGCGGATTTTGTGCTGCGATTTCAGTAGACTCTAACTCCATATTTCAGTATTTGCTGCTTAAACAATTGATTCATATTCTCCCTTAAGCGGACAACATCTACAGAACAACCTAATAGTTCTTGAAGATATACTTTTACACCAGCTTGTTTGAATAGATTGGGTTTCATCTCTACACACACATCAACATCGCTGTCTTCCTTTTGTTCGTTTCTGGCAACTGAACCAAAAAGAAGCATAGAACTCACGCCGTAGTGCTCACTGAGGTACTGACGGGAAGACTGTAACTTTTCTATTGTCTGTGCTCTGTTTAACATATGCATATGATATTTTATCGCTGCAAATATACGAAAAGATTTCGATAATGGCAAGAATTATGCATTTTTTTACCCTGCTTTATAGCCGTCCCTTACCAAAGGGGACTCAAAATCTAAGAAAATTCGCTCAAAAACGCACTACCTAACCCATCCGGGCGAGGTGATTAAGGAAGAGTTGGAAACGAAAAATATTAAATATTTTTTTCAGTCATTATAGTCATTAGTCATTAGTCATTAAGAATTTCGAATTCAGTCATTTGGCTCACTATAAATAAAATATATATATTTTATTATATAGTGGCCGTTTTTGACATTCCAAAAACGTTAATGACTAATGACTAATGACTAATGACATTGTCTTTTCTTGATCTCGGTTGACAGACATCACACTGTCGAGGTAACCTCTTTTTGCACCTAAAAGTGGTGCTAAAATAAAACATGCTCAATTTTCAGCACGAAAATCGCGTTTTTACGCCCAAAACGCCCAAAAATTTGGAGGCGCCGCGAAAATTGCCTAATTTTGCATTGTCAATCAGACGGAGCGGCTCGGCACCACCTGCCGATAGGAACGGGACAAGATGCGCATAGGCTCGGGACTAGCAGCGGACGCGCTCGGCGGATAGTGAGAAGCGGCTCGGCGAGAGAGACAAACGTGAGAAACACCAATCTTTAGTAATTCTTTGACCTGAAGGTACAAAGCGACCGAAGGTCGAGCGAACTTTAAAAATTTAGTATCATGAGTCAGAAATTTATTAAGAAAAAGCAGACCAGCCCTAAGTCGCTGGGTTACGGCAAGTATTATGCGAAAGCGGTTTATAACCAGAAGCACATCACCACGCGACAGCTGGCGGACTTCATCCAGACCCAGGCTAGTGTGAAGCGTTCGGACTGCATCGCCGTGCTGGACGAGCTGGGCTTTGCCTTGCGCCATTTCATCGGACTGGGCGAGAAGGTGAAGATTGAGAATGTGGGTATTTTCAAGTGTGGACTGCGCAATAAGCGCGGTGGTTTCGAGGACGCGAAGGACCTGACCGCCAACACCCTGAGCCCCCGCATCCTGTTCCAGCCCGAGTATACCACCTCGACGCAGAATGGTGTGACCCGTGCGGCTGTGGCCATGCTGGGCGATATCACCTTCGAGGAGGCAACCGACTATGAAGCGCCGAAGGAGGAGAAGCCTGCAGGCACTGGGGATTAAGCGATAGCGCCTTCGGGCGCTTCGCTTCAGCGAAACAACGGATTTAAGGAAAGGAGGTAAACGATGAAGAAAGAGACATGGAAATGGATTGTTCAGTTGCTTATCAGCATACTGACGGCTATCGCAACCACGATGGGAGTGACGAGTTGCGTGCACTGGGTGCACTAGTGAATAGTGAAACGCTTCGCTAGTGAACAGTGAATGAAAATGGGACTACCAAAATTTGGTGGTCTCATTTTATGTTTTGACATTTGACTTAGGATCATGTAGAGAATCCATTGAGAATCTTTATAATCCGCCTAACACTATCAAAACAAAAATAGACATTTGTTTGGTAGTGTGCCCCCTTTTTCGTAACTTTGCAGCATAGTTATTTGTCAAAGCAAACAGAAGCGTATGATGCATTTCAAACCTAAGGTTCCTAGCACATGGGGGAAAAATATCCTCACCAGCGTACTGGGCACCACCATATCTATTCTGCTGACGTTCGGTACATCAGCACTGGTTGAAAGTAGGGAGAAAGCAAACACCCAGCGACAGACAGCCATGATGGTGATTCACGACATCGATGTGTGTGTCAATCAAATGGAAGAGATGGCCAAGGATGAAGAGGAAAGGAACAATGCCGTCCAATATGTCCTGGCGCATCAGGACCAGATAGCGACATTGCCCGAGGATACCATCCTTTTGGCGATGCTTATGCTAGCCAACTATAATGACAACCACACCATCTTCGACAATGCCAAGGAGAATATCTTCAAAAGCAGCCAGGACATCTGGAGCAATCTGGACAACATGGCCTTCATAGATAATATGGAGAAGTTCTATCGTGAAAGAAAAGAAATCGAAAGCCTCATATCGAAAAGTCCGACTTTTACTAAGCCTATTACTTTTGACGAATGGAACCAGATACAAATCGACTCTAAAGCAAATAATTACAGGATTGACTACGCTGCCCTCCTGAAAGAAAAACTGAAGGATCGCAAGGTGCAGTTTAATATCGACAATTCTACAGCCCGGACAAGATTCTACCGCGAATGTGCCCAAAAATGGAGGAATATCAGCGACCGGAACAAGTTCATCATGAATATCAGCGATGAGGAACTGGCCGAATATATCAAGAACAGCCAGCACAGCGGAAGCTCAGTCAGCAAGCGTGACCTGACAGGGCAATGGGAACGCAAGGCGGAAGGAATTAGAGACTATTATTACGAATTCCTGGAAAATGATTCTTTCAACATAAAGATTATAATGCATTGGGGCAATCCATTTTATAATGGCGAAATCCATCTGTCATATATCTATGGTGGAAAATGGAATCTTAAGGACGACACGCTGTTTATGGAGTACGCTCCGAAATCCATGGAGGTCGAATTAGACACGTCGCGCATCAGTTACAGGCCTGAGATGCGTGATTCCGTGAAGGGTTACATCAGGCTTCTGAACATAGCGGCATGGAAACAATCGCTACGGAAATCGCTTGAAAGAAGCAGGAGGGATACATTCCCCGTGACCACCAACAAGGCTAATGACAAGATTGAAATGGTGGTGAGCCGAGATGACGACGGTAACGTAAAGAGCCATTACATAAAGCGTATCAAGGGTAGCGACGTGTTTAAATAGAGCAGGACGATAGAACGTCTCACCCTGTGATTTCTTGGATGACTAGGCTTGCCAGCGTCATGCCGATTACGTACCTCTGAGACTACGTCTCGAAGGTAGGCTGCATCTCGGAAATGAAAATAAATCCTAATTTATTTTGCATTTCGCTCAATTTGCACTACCTTTGTGCCCAATTATGCGGGCTATGCCCTATATTGTAAATAGTAAATAGTCAAATTGTAAATTAGAATATGGCACAAGAAGATGTATTTAAGAAAATCGTGAGTCACTGTAAGGAGTATGGTTTCGTGTTCCCCTCCAGTGAGATTTACGATGGTTTAGGTGCCGTTTATGACTACGGTCAGAACGGTGTGGAGTTGAAGAATAACATTAAGCAGTACTGGTGGAAGGCTATGACGATGCTGCACGAGAACATTGTGGGTATCGACAGCGCCATCTTTATGCACCCCACGATATGGAAGGCTTCAGGTCACGTGGACGCTTTCAACGATCCCTTGATTGACAACCGCGATTCAAAGAAGCGCTATCGTGCTGATGTGCTGATAGAGGACCAGATAGCCAAATACGACGAGAAGATTCAGAAGGAAGTGGAGAAGGCTCGCAAGCGCTTTGGCGACAGCTTCGACGAGGCTAAGTATATGGAGACCTCAGAGCGCGTGAAGGAGACCAAGGAGAAGCGCGACGCTCTGCACGCCCGCTATGCCGCTGCTATGCAGGGTCCGGACTTGGACGAGCTGAAGCAGATCATCCTGGACGAGGAGATTGTCTGCCCCATCAGCGGAACCCGCAACTGGACGGATGTGCGCCAGTTTAACCTGATGTTCTCGACCGAGATGGGTGCCAGTGCCGATGCTTCGATGAAGATCTACCTGCGTCCTGAGACCGCTCAGGGTATCTTCGTGAACTACCTGAACGTGCAGAAGACGGGTCGTATGAAGATTCCTTTCGGTATTGCACAGATTGGTAAGGCTTTCCGTAATGAGATTGTGGCTCGTCAGTTCATCTTCCGTATGAGGGAGTTTGAGCAGATGGAGATGCAGTTCTTCGTACAGCCTGGCACGGAGCTGGAGTGGTTCCCGAAGTGGAAGGAGACACGTATGAAGTGGCACCAGGCTCTGGGCTTCGGCGCTGAGAACTATCGTTTCCACGACCACGAAAAACTGGCTCACTATGCCAACGCTGCTACGGACATCGAGTTCAAGATGCCATTCGGATTCAAGGAGGTGGAGGGTATCCACTCTCGTACCAACTTCGACCTGACCCAGCATGAGAAATACTCTGGCAAGAGCATCAAATACTTCGACCCACAGACTAACGAGAGCTACACTCCGTATGTCATTGAGACCTCCATCGGTGTGGACCGTATGTTCTTGAGCATTATGTGTCATGCTTACGAGGAGGAGAAGCTGGAGAACGGCGAGACCCGCGTAGTATTGAAGTTGCCCGCAGCCCTGGCTCCTGTGAAGTGTGCCGTGATGCCGCTGGTGAAGAAGGACGGACTGCCCGAGAAGGCACGTGAGATTATTGACCAGCTGAAGTTCCACTTCAACTGCCAGTACGATGAGAAGGATTCTATCGGTAAGCGCTATCGCCGTCAGGACGCCATTGGTACGCCATACTGCGTAACCGTAGACCACGACACACTGACCGATGGTAAGGTAACGCTGCGCTTCCGCGACACCATGGAGCAGGAGCGTGTGAACATCAGCGACCTGAACGCCATCATCGAGGATAAGGTAAGCATTGTGTCACTGCTGAAGAAACTTCAGTAAGTGATAAGTGAAAAGTGAAGAGTGAAAAGTGAAAATGAAAAATGTATTGAAATACACCCTGTTGGTTGGTCTGGCCCTGATAGGACTGGCGTCGTGTCAGGAGTCGGACGATACGCCCGAGGAGTTTCCTGATTGGCAGGAAAAGAACGATGCAGCTTTCCTGCAAATCTATAACGAGGCAAAGGCTGCCATGGCCAGGGGCGAGGATTGGTTGATGATCAGGGGTACATACCGTCCGGATGCTTCGGATGTTGCCGAATCGCCCACCGACTATATCGTGGTGCAGGTGCTGGAGGATGGCTACGGACTGGTTGAGCCGTATTCTACCGACACCGTGCTGGTGCACTACGAGGGCAAACTGCTGCCTTCTACGAGTTCGAAAACGGGACTGACCTTTGACAGTTCTTTCTATTTGAAATATGAGGAAGGCGTGAGCACTCCTTACCAGGGATGCGTGAAGAACTTTATCGAGGGATTTGCGACAGCCCTGCAGCACATGAACCGTGGCGACTACTGGAAGGTGTATATTCCTTATCAGCTGGCCTATAAGAGTTCATCGACGGGCAGCATTCCTGCCTATAGCATGCTGATATTCTATCTCAGGATGGAAGACTTCTGGACGAAGATAGAGGGTGACCGATGGGAACCACGCGTCAATACAGGTAACGAATAAGAGAAAAGGCCATCACTGAATGATGGCCTTTTTCTTTTCTTCTTCCATATCTCTTCGCGACTTCGACTTCGTAACGAGCCATACACCGCTGAACACCAGGACGACGGCCAAGGCGTGGGTGGGCTTCAAGATGCCGATGCCCATGAGCAGCGTAGCAGCTACGGAAACGATGGGTTGCACGTAGTTATAGACGCTGACCACCGTGGGGCGCAGGGTGCGCTGACCTATCATGGTGAGGATATAGCCCAAGAAGGTGCCCACACAAACCACATAGGCCACTTCCCACCAAGTACGAGTGGGGATGGGTTCCGCCAATACCTCGCTGACATGACTAAAGGTAAAGGGCAAGAGCATGAGTGTGGCCCATGAAAACATATACTTGTTGATAGTGAACACATTGTAGCGGCGAATCAACGGATTGAACAGCGACAGATAGAGCGCAAAAGAGAACTGCGCAAACAGACAGAACAAGTCGCCACGGATGTCGCCCACCTTGTCGCTGGCATGCGAGGCAGAGGTGAGAATGAGCATCAGGGCGCCTGAACAACCCATGAGCACACCCAGTGCTTTCTTGCCCGTGATAGGCTCCTTCAGGATGATGGCAGCCAGAATCATGGCGAAGATAGGCATGGAGGTGGTGACAATGCTGGCATTGATGGGCGACGTGATGGAGAGGCCGATGGTATAGCAACACTGGTTGCACACCAAACCGAAAAGGCCTGCGCCGATGAACATCAGCTTGTCGCGCCAAGGCACTTGTTCCTTGGGGGCGAACAGCGAGGCTATCCAGAACAGGACGCAGGCGCCCACCACGCGGAAGGTGACCATGGAAATGCCGTCGAAACCGTGGGTCATGGCGTCTTTGCCAACTGGAGCCATCAGGCCCCAACCGGCACATGCGCCAAACATACTCAAATGGGCAATGAGTGCTTTGTTTTGTTTCATGGTGCAAAAGTACTAAATAATTCATAATTTATAATGCATAATTCATAATTAATTTGTAACTTTGTGGCAAAACTGGGAAACTATGAAGTATGCTGATTACATTAAAGAGATAGAAATCGACTCTTTGTGGAGTGGTAAGAAACATATTGTATGGACGCTGGACCCGCATGTGAACGTGCTCAGCGGTATCAACGGCGTGGGTAAGTCGACCATATTAAATAAGGTGGTGAGGAGCGTGAACACCAACGGTGATGTCATCAACCACCTGCTGAAGGGCGTGCACATCACGGTGGAACCAGCAGACGCCACCCACGTGCGCTTCGACATTATCCGTTCGCTCGACTCGCCCATGCTGGACAATGAGACACTGAACTTGGTGGATACGCGTATTCGTTCAGCCCTCGACTTCCAGCTGTATCACCTGCAGCGCAAGTACCTGGACTATCAGGTGAACATAGGCAACCGCATTATCGAAGAACTGCAACAGGGCAATACGGATGCCGCCCAGCACTTGTCGGAACCGAAGAAGCGATTCCAGGACATGGTGGACGAATTGTTCGAGGAAACGGGCAAGAAGATAGTCAGGACGGAGAACGAGATAAGGTTCTCGCAGATTGGCGAAACACTGGTGCCTTATCAGCTGTCGAGTGGTGAGAAACAGATGCTGGCCATCCTGCTGACCGTACTGGTGGAGGACAACCTCCCCTACGTGCTCTTTATGGATGAACCGGAGGTGAGCCTGCACATAGAATGGCAGAAGCGGCTGATAGAACTGATACTGGAACTGAACCCCAACGTGCAGATTATCCTGACCACGCATTCGCCAGCAGTCATCATGAGCGGATGGATGGATAAGGTAACGGAAGTGACGGACATTACTCTGTAAATGAGAAATGAGTAATGAGTAATGAGAAATGATGATTACTTTGCATGCCGAGTAAGTTAAAAGACAATCTCAATTCGCAGTACTTCGAGGCGGCGAACCGGCTGAAGTCCAAGCAGGCCAAAAGGCGAATCGTGGCTTATGTGGAAAGCTACGACGACATCTACTTTTGGCGCACGGTGTTGAACAGATTTGAAGACCAGACGCGCTATTTCGAAGTAATGCTGCCCTCGCACAAGAAACTGGAACGGGGCAAGAAGTCGGTGCTGATGAACTTCATAGGCGACCAGATAGGTCCTGACATGATAGCCTGTGTGGATGCCGACTACGACTACTTGTTGCAGGGAAAGACGGCCCAGTCGCGCAAGATATTGGAAAGTCCGTATGTGTTTCACACCTATGCCTACGCCATCGAGAACCTGCAGTGCTATGCGCCCACGTTGCACGAAGTGTGTGTGGCCATCACGCTGAACGACCATCGTATCTTTGATTTCGACGACTACCTGCGCCAATACAGCGAGGCCATCTTCCCGCTTTTCGTATGGTCGGTATGGGCTTACAGGACGGGAATGCATAACAAGTTCTCCATGTCGGACTTCGGCAGAGTGGTGGACCCAGGAGGCTTTAATGTGGCCAACCCGCAGCCTTCCATAGACCATCTGCGCAGGAAGGTGAGCACGAAGATACACCATCTGCAACAGGAATTTCCTGAGGCGAAGGAGGAATACCTGAAAACCAAGGAGAGCATCAAGGCGCTGGGCGTGACTCCGCAAACCACCTATTTATATATACAGGGGCACCATCTGTTCGACAATGTGGTGATACCTATATTAAATAAGGTGTGCAACAGGCTCAGGCAGGAGCGTCAGGACGAGATAACACGGACGGCACGCCACCATACACAGCGACGGAACGAAATGTCGTGCTACGAACACTCGCTGCTGGACATTCGCTTGACGTTGAAGAAGAATGTGGGGTATTTGCTTTCCGAACAATTCCAGCACATACAACAGGATGTGGCGGAATACCTGAATCCTTAGCTGTCCTTCCAGAATTCGTGGGTGAACAGTACCAGCACGGACATGATTTCCAAACGACCTACCAACATGAGGAATGAACAGAGCCACTTGATGTAGTCGGGCAATTCGCTCCACGACATCACGGGGCCTATCTGTGTGCCAAGCGTAGGACCTACATTGCTGATACAACTCAGCGAGATGGTGATAGCATTGGTGTTGTCGATGCCTGCCGCTATCATCAGGGTGGCAGTAAGCAGAATCATGAGGGTGAAGATGGCAAAGAAAGCCAGCAGGGTAGAGAGTTGCTGGGGCGATACGGGCATTCCGTTAATCTTCACGGGCAATACGGCATTGGGATGAAGGAGCTTGTGGAACTCATTGCGCAACACCTTCAGGACCATGACCACGCGAACACATTTGAAACCTCCCGTGGTAGAACCTGAGCAGGCTCCGGTAAACATCAGACAGCCCAGAATGACCCACGTGATGTGAGGCCACATGGCAGCATCGTCGTTGAACAAGCCCGTGGTGGTGATAAACGATACCACCTGGAAGAGAGCGCAACGGAAAGCACGTTCCAGTCCGTAGCCATTACGGGTCATCAGCAGATAAGCTATCCACGCGGTGGCAATGAGGATAATGGTGATATAAAACTTAAACTCGGAACTCTTGAACAAAGAGCCTGGCTTGAGCTTGAAGATGGCCACATAGAGCATCATGAAGTTGATGCCTGCCAAGAATTGGAAGACAATGGCAATATACTCGATGGTGGGCGACTGGAAGAACTCGGCAGATTCGTTATGGGTAGAGAAACCACCCGTAGCTGTAGTAGTCATGGCATAGTTGATGCTGTCGAACCAGTCCATGCCGGCAAAATAGTACGAGAAGATACAACCAAGGGTCAGGGCCAGATAGATGGACCAAATCCATTTGGCCATGGTGGACAAGCGGGGGTGCATCTTGGTGCGCAACGGCCCTGTAGCTTCGGCAGCAAACACCTTCACACTGCCGTTACCTACCATAGAGGGCAAGATGGCAATGGTGAAGAACACAATTCCCAAACCTCCAATCCACTGGGTCTGCGTGCGCCAATACAGCGTGGCATGGGGAAGCCATTCCACATCGTCCAGAATGGTGGCTCCCGTGGTGGAGAAACCGGACATGGTTTCGAAGAAAGCGTCGGTGACATTGCTGATATAGCCACTGATGAGGAAGGGCAACATGCCGAAAAGACTGAAAATAATCCAAGCGACGGTGACCAGCAAGAAAGAGTCGCGTCGGCTCAGGTTGTTGTCGGCATCGTGCCCCAGATATTTCAGCACAAAGCCACAGCAAGCGGTAAAAATCGTGGAGATAACAAAGGCAATGAAATCGTCTTCCTGATAAAAGAAAGCAATGCCTGCACAGACGAATAATAGTGTGCTAAGCAGGAAGAGCAGCGATCCCAATACCTTGTATATCAGTCGGAAGTTTACCATAGCGTATCGGCCTTGAAGTATTTTTCCAGTTTCTTCAGATTCTGTTCATGGCAGAACACCATCACGGAGTCGCCTGCCTCAATACGGGTATTACCGTTTACCAGTATTCCCTGATCGTTGCGAACCAGTCCGCCAATGGTGACGCCAAAGGGCAGGCCAAGGTCCTTTACGGCTTTCTTGGTAACCTTTGAATCCTTGGCAGCTACAAACTCGGCCACCTCAGAGTCGACCATCATCAGACTGCGGACATTCGTCACGTCGGCATCAAGCATCATCTGATAAATATGGCCTGCAGCCAGTGTCTTCTTGTTGATAATGGTACCGATGTCCAGACTTTCGGCCATCTCTACATAGTCCAGGTTTTCCACCATGGCTATCGTCTTGCGAACACCCAAGCGCTTGGCAGTAAGACAAGCCAGGATGTTGGTTTCGGTATTGTGCGTGAGAGCTACGAAGGCCTGCGTGTTCTGGATACCTTCTTCCTGAAGCAAGCCCAAGTCGCGTCCGTCACCATGTATAACCATGGTGTCGACATCATTCAGCAGTTCGTTCAGCTTCTCACAACGGGCTTCGTTTATCTCGATAATCTTCAGGTTCATATAGTCGGGAGCCGTCTTGGCCACACGTACGGAAGTCTTGCCACCACCCATGATGATGACATTCTTGACGTCGGCATAGTGCTCCTTGCCTGAAATCTTACGGATATAGGGAATATACTCGCGGGTGGTCATGAAGTAGGCAATGTCGTTGATATGCAGTTCGTCATTACCACTGGGAATCAAGGTGTCATTATTGCGCTTGATGGCTACCACATGGTAAGGGTCATCAGGTCCGCAGAGTTGTTTCAGAGGCTGGTTGAGAATCTCGCAGGTCTTGCGAAGCTTGATGCCCAGCATGACCAAAGCCCCTCCGTGAACATCCCAGCGCTGACGTACCCACGACATTTTCAGTCCGTTGGTGATGTCGATAGCTGCCAACACCTCTGGGTAAATGAGCGAGTTGATGCCCATCTGCTCAAACATTTCCAGCTGATGGGGAGCCAGATATTCAATGTTGTCGATACGTGCCACCGTCTTCTTAGCACCCAGTGCGTGGGCTATCATGCAAGCCGTCATGTTGCGACTTTCTTCATTCATAACACCCACAAAGAGGTCGGCGTGCTCAATGCCGGCTTCCTTCAGTGTCTTGATGCTGGTGGGCGAACCGAGCAGGGTCATGATGTCATAACGGTTGTCCAGTCCGGCCAGTCGCTCAGGATGTTCGTCTATCAAGACACAATCCTGATGGTCTTTCGATAACAACTTAGACAGGTGAGTTCCTACGGCACCTGCTCCACCGATGATTATCTTCATAGCAGTCCGAGTATGGTTTCTTTGATGCTTTCAGTGTCAATACCCACTATCTTCTGGAGTTCGGCCACCGTGCCGTGTTCTACAAACCGGTCGGGTAGTCCAAGACGTTTGATAACGGGAGTATAGTTGTGATCACTCATCCATTCAAGAATAGCAGAGCCCAGTCCTCCATTGCGGACTCCGTTCTCCACCGTGACAATCTTGTGGTATTTCTGTGCTACCTCATGGAGAATATCTTCGTCCAGAGGCTTCAGGAATCGCATATCGTAATGGGCTGCTCCCGTGGCCTTAGCAGCTTTTAGGGCCTTGTTGCCAATGGCACCGATGGAGAGAACGGCAACACCTTCGCCGTCGCACATCTTGCGACCCGTGCCCACCTTGATTTCCTCTAAAGGACAGCGCCAATCCACCAACACACCACCACCACGCGGATAGCGGATGACAAAGGGACCCTTGTCGGGCAATTGGGCTGTGTACATCAACTTGCGCAGTTCATGCTCGTCCATGGGGGAGCAGATGGTGAGGTTCGGAATGGAGCGCAAAGCAGCCATGTCGAAGGCACCATGATGGGTAGGACCGTCTTCGCCTACCAGACCGGCACGGTCCCAGCAGAATACGACATGAAGGTTCAGCAGGGCTACGTCGTGAATAATGTTGTCGTAGGCACGCTGCGAGAAAGCACTATAGATATTGCAGAAAGGTATCAACCCGTCTTTAGCCATACCTCCTGAGAAGGTAACAGCATGGCCTTCGGCAATTCCCACATCGAAAGTGCGCTCAGGCATAGCCTTCATCATGATATTCATGGAACAGCCTGTGGGCATAGCAGGCGTCACACCTACTATTTTGGGGTTCTGCTCGGCTAGTTCGAGCAGGGTGTGTCCGAAGATGTCCTGGAATTTCTGGGGTTTGTTGGGGTCGTTGTCCACAATGCGCTCACCCGTCTCTGGGTCAAACTTGCCAGGGGCGTGCCACGTGGTGACATCCTTCTCAGCAGGGGCATAGCCATGACCTTTCTGGGTGTGCAGATGGAGCAGTTTCGGACCCTGCATGTCCTTGATGGTTTGCAGGATGCGCACCAATTCCTTGACATTGTGTCCGTCGAAGGGACCAAAGTAGCGGATGTCCATACCGTCGAAGATGTTCCGTTGCTGGGCAATGGCACTCTTGATGGCATTCGAAAGGCGTTGGATGCCCTTCTTGCGGTCGTCGTTCATCATGCCCTTGCTGTACAGCCAACGGGTGGTACGGAACTTGATGGCGTTATACGTCTTGTTGGTGTTCAATCCCAGCAGATATTGTTTCATGCCACCTACGGAACGGTCAATCGACATATTGTTGTCGTTGAGGATAATCAGCAGGTTGTTGGGGCTTGAAGAGGCGTTGTTCAGTCCCTCAAAAGCCAGTCCACCACTCATGGCACCATCGCCAATGACAGCTACCACATGGCGATTGCTCTTGCCTTCCAGCTCGGCAGCAACAGCCATACCCAAGGCTGCTGAAATGCTGTTGGAGGCATGGCCGCAGGCAAAGGTGTCGTATTCGCTCTCCTCTGGTGAGGGGAAAGGACGGATGCCGCCCAACTTGCGATTGGTGCAGAACTGCTCACGACGGCCCGTCAGAATCTTATGTCCATAAGCCTGATGACCCACATCCCATACAATGCGGTCTTCAGGAGTGTCAAAGACATAGTGAAGGGCTACCGTGATTTCGGCCACGCCAAGACTAGAGGCCAGATGACCAGGGTTGACGGACAATTCTTTTACGATGTCCTCGCGCAACTCTTGACAAACCTCAGGCAGTTGATCCACGCTCAGCTTCCGTAAATCTGAAGGATATTTTATTTGGGTTAACAGTCCCATTTCTGATGTTTCCAAGATAATAACTATTAAATTTTGATGCAAAGATACAGTAAATCAGTTAAACTGCAAAATAAAATGGAGAAATCCTTGCGAATTACATAAAAACTTTATAATTTTGCACAAATTCTAAAACAATACGCTGGAAACAACGAATGCAATATATCAATTTGCCCGAGGCACACGAGGTGAGAAGTCTGTCGTTCTATCTGGCTATGGAGGAGTTTGTAGCTCGTCATGTGGACGCAGACGACTGCTTCTTCATGTGGCAAGTGGAGCCGAGTGTTATCTTTGGGCGCAACCAGATGATAGAAAATGAGGTGAACCTGACTTATTGTCAGGAGCACCACATACAGGTTTATCGTCGCAAGAGTGGGGGAGGCTGTGTGTATGCCGACAGCGACAATGTGATGTTGTCGTACATCTCCAAGGGCGACAATGTGGGCCTGGCTTTCAACCGTTTTATCCAGATGATGTTGCTGGTGATGCGGAAAATGGGGGTTGAGGCCGTGGGTACGCGCCATAATGATATATTAATAGGTGACAAGAAAGTCAGCGGAACGGCTTGCTACCATATTGACGGGCGCAACATCGTGCATAGCACAATGCTCTACGATACGAACATGGAGCATATGCTGCAAGCCATCACGCCCAGTCAGGAGAAGTTGCAGTCGAAGGGCATTCAGAGTGTCCGTCAGCGTATCACCTTGCTGAAAGACCATGTGACGCTGTCGCTTGAAGAGGTGAAAGCGCTGATTCGTCAAACACTATGTAGCGATGAAAGGACGCTTACAGCCAGTGAGGTGGCTGAGATAGAACAATTAGAACAAGAATATCTGCGAAAGGATTTTATCAATAAACTATAAATTTGTTAAACTTAAAATGGAAAACAAAAAAACTTGTCTCTATGACAAACACGTGGCTCTGGGCGCACTGATTTCTCCCTTTGGAGGTTTCGAAATGCCTATTCAGTACACCAACATTGTGGATGAACATCAGGCCGTTCGTCAGGCTTGTGGTGTCTTTGACGTCAGTCACATGGGTGAGGTGCTCATCAGTGGCCCCGATGCAGAACGCTATGTGAACCATATCTTCACGAACGATGTGCGTGAGATGCCTGTAGGAAAGATTCTCTATGGCATGATGTGTTACGGAAACGGTGGTGTTGTGGACGACCTTTTGGTTTATAAGATGGACACTGACTGCTTCTTCCTTGTCATTAACGCCTCGAATATAGCCAAGGACTGGGTGTGGATTCAGGAACAGGCCAAGGGCTATGAAGCGACGCTGAACCACCAGAGCGACTATTATGGCGAATTGGCTATTCAAGGTCCTCAGGCTGAGGCCGTGATGGAAGAAGTGCTGGGTCTGCCCTGCAAAGAGTTGACATTCTATACCTTTAAGACCATTGGTAAGGTCATCGTTTCTCGTACAGGTTATACGGGCGAGGATGGTTTCGAGGTTTATGCCGATGCCAATTATATCAATGAGTGCTGGGACAAGTTGATGGCCTCTGGTCGTTGCAAGCCCTGTGGACTGGGTTGTCGTGATACCCTGCGCTTTGAGGTGGGCTTGCCTCTTTATGGCGACGAACTCTCTCAGGACATTACGCCCATCATGGCAGGTCTGGGTATTTTTGTCAAATTAGACAAGGAGGAGTTTATTGGCAAGGACGCATTGGCTAAGCAGAAAGCCGAGGGTGCTCCCAAGAAGCTGGTGGGCATTGAATTGGCAGACAAGGCAATACCCCGTCATGGATATGCGGTGCTGAAAGACGGACAACCTATTGGCGAGGTAACCACGGGTTATCACACCATCTCTACAGACAAGAGCGTTTGCATGGCACTGATTGATGCTGCTCATGCTGCTCTGGGCACAGAGGTGGAGATCCAGATTCGCAAGAAGACCTTCCCAGGTACGGTTTGCAAGAAGAAATTCTACGATAAACATTATAAGAAATAACTAAAAGAATAAGAACTATGGCAAAAGTTTTAGAAGGACTCTACTATACAGAGTCACACGAGTATGTGAAAGTTGAAGGTAACATCGGTTATGTGGGTATTACCGACTATGCACAGCACGCACTGGGCAATGTGGTTTATGTGGATATGCCCGATGTGGACGATGAGGTAAGTGCTGGCGAGGAGTTTGGTGCTGTAGAGAGCGTAAAGGCTGCCAGCGACCTGATTTCACCCGTTACTGGTGTTGTTGTTGAGGTGAACGAGGCTTTGGAAGACCAGCCCGAACTGATTAACGCTGATGCCTATGAGAACTGGATTATCAAGGTGGAGCTGTCTGATAAGGGAGAGTTGGAGAACTTGATGGATGCTAAGGCTTATACCGAATTCTGCGAGAAATAATTATGCATTATGCATTTTGAATTATGAATTTTAAGTATTTTCCCCATACTGACGATGACCTGAAGGCCATGTTGGAGAAGGTGGGTGTGAAGTCGCTCGACGAGCTCTTTGCCGAGATTCCTGAGAGCATTCGCTTCCGCAAGGAATACGACCTTCCCAAAAGTGCCAGCGAAATGGAGGTGCGTCAGGCTTTCCAGCTGTTAGGCTCGAAGAATTCGCAGTTGATCTGCTTTGCAGGTATGGGTGTCTACGACCATTACACCCCTTCTGCTATTCCCAGTCTGTTGTCGCGCTCTGAGTTCCTGACCAGCTATACGCCCTATCAGGCAGAGATTTCGCAGGGCACCTTGCATTACATTTTCGAGTATCAGTCGATGATGGCTGAACTCACGGGCATGGACATTTCCAATGCCTCCATGTATGATGGTACTACGGCTACTGCAGAGGCTATGATGATGGCTGTAGCTGCTGGTAAGAAGCAGAACAAGGTGCTGGTTACTGGAGCCATGAATCCAAAGACCTTTGAAGTGCTGCAGACCTATGCCTTGCATCAAGGCATTGAGTTGGAGGTTTTGCCCATTCGCAATGGTGTTACAGCCTTGGACGATGTCAAGGAGCAACTTGCAAAAGGTGGGGTGGCTGGCGTTATCGTTCAGCAACCTAATGTCTATGGTATTGTAGAGGACTACACTGGTTTTGCTGAGGCTTGTCATGAGCAGAAGTCGCTGTTCATCATGGATAGTGTTGCTGCCGACTTGGCTGTGCTGAAGACTCCGGGCGAGTGGGGTGCCGACATTGCAGTGGGCGACGGTCAGTCGCTGGGCATTCCCATGTCTTATGGTGGTCCTTATGTAGGCTATATGTGCTGTACGGAGAAGTTGATTCGCAAGATGCCAGGACGCATTGTGGGCAAGACCGTTGACAATCGTGGTCAGCGTGCCTTCGTGCTCACCCTGCAGGCTCGCGAACAGCATATCCGCAGACAGAAGGCTACGTCGAACATCTGCTCCAATCAGTCGCTGATGGCTTTGCATGCTACCATCTATATGGCCTTGATGGGTCGCGAGGGACTGTGTGAGGCTGCAGAACTGGGTTACGGTGGAGCCCACTATCTGTGCGACGAATTGGTGAAGACAGGTCGTTTCCAGTTGGCTTACGACCAGCCCTTCTTCAATGAGTTCTATGTGAAGTATGATGGCGATGCCCAGACGTTATACCAGCGTTTCATCGAGGCTGGCATTCTGGGTGGTGTTTGTTTCGAGGACGGCTTCCTCTTTGCTGTCACTGAGAAGCGTACGAAGGAAGAAATTGATAACCTTGTAAAGATTGCAGCCTTATGAATATTTGAAGCCCCTTGATAAGGGGCTGGCTTAAGCCAGGGATTCAAAATAAAAACGATTATGAATAACAAATTATATGGTAATTTAATATTTGAATTATCTCATGAGGGGCGTAGGGGCTACAGTCTGCCTCAGAACAAGTATGAGCATAAGTTGAGCGAACTGCCTGCAACGCTCCGTCGTCAGGAGAAAGCCCAACTTCCTGAGTGCGACGAGATGACCGTGGTACGCCACTATACCAATCTCTCGCTGAACAACTTCGGTGTGGACAATGGGTTCTATCCGTTGGGCTCTTGCACCATGAAGTATAATCCCAAGATCAATGAGGAGATGGCTGCTTTGCCAGCTTTCCAGAACCTGCATCCCTTGCAGCCCGATCATACCGTTGAGGGTGCTCGTACGGCTATTGCAGCCTTGGAGCACTATTTGTGCCGTTTGACGGGTCTTGCTCATTTTACCTTCAAGCCTTATGCTGGTGCTCATGGCGAGTTGACGGGTTTGATGGTTATTGACAACTATCATCGTTCTCGTGGCGATGAGAAGCGCAGAAAGGTGATTGTGCCCGATTCTGCTCATGGCACCAACCCTGCCTCTGCTGCTGTCTGTGGTCTCGAGATTATCGAGGTGAAATCAACAGCAAATGGTTTGGTAGATCTAGAAGATCTAGAAAGATTGGTATCAGAGGAAGGTACCAACATCGCTGCTATGATGATGACCAATCCCAATACGCTGGGACTTTTCGAATGCCAGATTCCTGAGATTGCCAAACTCATTCACGATTGTGGCGGACTGATGTATTACGATGGTGCCAACCTGAACCCCATGTTGGGCGTTTGTCGTCCTGGCGATATGGGATTCGACGTGATGCACATCAACCTGCACAAGACTTTCTCGACACCTCATGGTGGTGGAGGTCCTGGCAGTGGTCCTGTTGGTGTTCGCGAGGGCTTGCAAGAGTTCTTCCCTGTGGTTTCTCCTTATCATGGCAACTTTGCTGTGATGATGCGCGCCTTGGCTTATATTGTCACACTGGGTGGTAACCATGTGAAGGAGGTAGGCCCGTTGGCTACGCTGAATGCCAATTACATCAAGGAGAGCTTGAAGGATGTCTATGAACTGCCTATCGACGGACTTTGTTGTCATGAGTTCGTGTTCGATGGACTGAAGGATAAGTCGACGGGTGTTACCACGATGGATGTGGCTAAGCGTCTTCTGGACTATGGCTATCATGCACCGACTATTTATTTCCCCTTGCTGTTCCATGAGTCTCTGATGATAGAACCAACGGAGAATGAGTCGCGCGACACCATTGATGGCTTCATTGCCGTGATGCGCAAGATAGCTGAGGAGGCAAAGAATGATCCTGATTTGGTGAAGTCGGCGCCCCATAATACGCCTATCGGTCGTGTGGACGATGTGTTGGCTGCTAAACATCCTATTGTAACCTATAGACAACTTCTCAATGATGCAGACTGATCTGTTGATTATAGGTGCCGGCCCTGGTGGTTATCGTGCAGCGGAATATGCTGCTCACGAGGGTTTGCAAGTGGTCATTGTAGAACAGGACGAGGTAGGAGGCACCTGCTTGAATCGTGGGTGCATTCCTACCAAGACCTATGTTCACAGTGCTTCGTTTGCTGAGGCTGTCGAGCGCCAACAGCAAGTGGTGGATCAATTGCGGAGTGGGGTAGAGGCTATCCTTTCTCAGCCTAACATCACCCTGCTTCGTGGTCATGCTGAATTTGTGGATGCTAACACCGTTCGTGTGGGCGAAGAAACTATTGCTGCTAAGAACATCATCATCGCTACGGGCAGTAGCGCCAAGATGCCTCCCATCGACGATATCAACGACCCTCGCGTGATGACCAGCACAGAACTGCTCCAACTGAAAGAGCAACCCAAGCGCCTTTGCATCATTGGTGCTGGTGTTATCGGCATGGAGTTCGCCTCTGTCTTCAATCGCTTTGGCACAGAGGTAACAGTCATCGAGTTCCTGAAGGAGTGTTTGCCTATGGTGGACAGCGATGTGGCTAAGCGTCTGCGTAAGCTGTTGGAGAAGCGAGGCATCACGTTTAAGATGAAGACCGCTGTTCAGCACATGGCCGATCTGGATGCCGATGCTATTCTGGTGGCTACAGGTCGTAAGGCTAATACCGAAGGTCTGAACCTCGAGGCTGCTGGCATCACCTTGGCACCTAATGGCACCATCCCCGTTGATGATAACTATCAAGTTGTAAATAGTAAATGCTATGCCATTGGTGATGTGAACGGTCGTCAGATGCTGGCGCATGCTGCTGAGATGCAGGCTTTGCGAGTCATTAACCATATTGTTGGCAAGAAGGACGGCATTCGTTTCGACATCATGCCTGCTGCTATCTTTACGGAGCCCGAAGCTGCTTGCGTGGGTCTTAGCGAAGACCTGCTGAAGGAACAAGGCATTGATTATGTCTGCAAGAAGTCGTTCTGGCGAGCCAATGGTAAGGCGCTGGCTATGAACGAAACGGAAGGACTGCTGAAGCTCTTTGCTGATGCTGGAGGTCGCATTCTTGGTTGTCACGCCTTTGGCGCCCATGCTGCCGACATCATTCAAGAGGTCAGCGTACTGATGTGTCGTGACACCACACTCGCCCAATTGCGCGATATGGTGCACATCCATCCCACTTTGAGTGAGGTACTAAAAACAGCAGCTGAGGGTTGATTCCTCAGCTGCTTCTTTTTTTATTCTCCGTAAATCTCTGTCAGTTTCTGCACAAGGTCGTAACCTCGCAGGTCCATCGCAATGATTTTTCCTTGCGGGTCAACCAGTACACTGCTGGGGATGGAGGAAATGCCGTAAACCTCGCTAGCTGCACACTTCCAACCTTTCAGGTCGCTCATCTGGGGCCACGACATGCCCATCTGCTGAACAGCGTTCACCCATGCCTCTTTCTTCTGGTCGAAGGAAACACCCACCACCTCGAAACCTTTGGGATGGAACTTCTCATAGCATGCAATCACGTTGGGCATCTCCTTCCTACAGGGTCCGCACCACGAAGCCCAGAAGTCTACCAACACATATTGGCCTTTGCCCACCCATTGACTCAAGTTCACGTCCTTGTCGCTCATGTCCTTCATCGTCAGTTCGCTGAACATCTTGCCTGGGGCGCGCTTCTCATAACCAGCCAACAGCTTCTTGGCTCTCTCCAACTCAGGATTGTTATAGTAGGCAGCCTTGGGGTCGAGCACCTCTTTCAGTCCCTCGTAGCCCAACTCATACATTGCCTCTTTAATATAAGGGACGGGAATCTGGTTCTTCTTGTTCTCACGTGCTATGCGACGAATCAACTGCACCTGCAGGTCGCTGATGGAGTCGAGCATCTGCGAGAATGCCGTAATCTTAGCACGTGTGGTGGGCAATTCGCTCTTAGGGTCTTGCTCCATCAGTGCCTTATACTGTTTCACAATGGCTTCGCCCTGCGCGTCCAGCATATCCATTTCAGCCTTGTACACCTCTTCCTGTGCCATCACTGCCAGCGACGTCATTACCAGCAGTGCCAATGTCATAATCTTCTTCATATCCCAAAAGGTTGTTCCAATAATATTGTGATCCCGTTGGGATTCAAACCCAAGACCTTCAGAACCGGAATCTGACGCTCTATTCAGCTAAGCTACGGGACCAAAACGTTTGCAAAGGTAGTGCAAATCGAGCGAAATGCAAAATAAATTTTGATTTATTATCATTCTTAAGTGTTGTGAGTGACTGCAAAATGTTGGTGAAAATCAAGAATGAGTGACATTTTGCAAAAATAATTATGGAATTTGCTTGCAATTTAATATAAAAGTAGTACCTTTGCACGCACAAATCGTAAATAGTAAATCGTCAAATTGTAAATGCAAAGATGAGTCAACTGATAAAACCCATAGACTACAAGTCCCTGCTCGACACGAAACAGACGGAGCAGGGCATTAAACTGATTAAGGAATTCTTCCAGCAGAACCTCTCGACGGAACTGCGCTTGCGTCGTGTGACAGCTCCCTTGTTTGTATTGCAGGGACTGGGTATCAACGACGACCTGAACGGAGTGGAGCGTGCAGTGACATTCCCCATCAAGGATTTGGGCGATGCAAGGGCTGAGGTGGTTCACTCGTTGGCTAAGTGGAAGCGCTTGTCGCTGGCTGAATATAAGATAGAGCCTGGCTATGGCATCTATACGGATATGAACGCCATTCGTGCGGACGAGGAACTGGACAATCTGCACTCGCTGTATGTAGACCAGTGGGACTGGGAAGCTGTGATAACGAAAGAACAGCGCACAGTGGCTTTCCTGAAGAATGTGGTGGAACGCATCTATGCAGCCATTCGCAGAACGGAGTATCTGACCTGCGAGACTTATCCGCAGATAAAGCCTTTCCTGCCTGAGAAGATTCACTTTATCCATGCAGAGGAATTGCTGCAGATGTATCCTGACAAGACGCCCAAGGAGCGTGAGGATGCTATTTGTGAGAAATACGGTGCCGTATTTATAATAGGTATAGGCGGAAAGTTGTCGAATGGTGAGAAGCACGATGGACGTGCCCCAGACTATGACGACTGGTCGACGATGGGCGAGAACGGACTGTTGGGACTGAATGGTGATATATTGATTTGGTATCCTGTGCTGGGTCGTTCATTCGAATTGTCGTCCATGGGTATCCGTGTGGACAAGGAATCGCTGCTTCGCCAATTGAAGATAGAAAACAAGGAGGAGCGTGAGAAGTTGTATTTCCACCAGAAACTGCTGAACGACGAGTTACCACTGAGTATAGGTGGTGGTATCGGACAGAGTCGTCTGTGTATGGTGCTGTTGCACAAAGGACACATTGGCGAGATACAAGCCAGCATATGGCCTGACGAGATGCGCCAGGAGTGCAAGAAACTAGGAATGCAACTCATTTAGTGAATAGTGAACAGAGAATAGTGAACAGTTAAGCTAGTTCAAGATCTAAGAGGTCCCTCAATTTTCCGATTGAGGGATTTTCTTTTACCATCTGCTCATATTGTTCGCGACGAGTAAGGATGCGCACCTGCTCATGGTGCTCAGCCACACGAACGGTAAAAGTGATGGACTTGTTGTGAAGATAGGTCTTCAGGGTACTGAGGATGCTACCCTTGATTTCCTCAATCTGGTCCATAGCCAACTGGTTCTCTACCACCAGTTCTACATGGGGGAACTCAGTGATTTCGGGCGTCATGTTCTTCATACGAGTGGCCACACCACTAAGACGCTGGGGCATGCGATTGCACATAGACATCCACTGCAGTTCCAGATCTTGCTGGCTGAACACTTCTTCATCGTTAAGACGCGTCACGTTAGGATCGTTGTCAGCAAGTGTTCCTGGAATGATGTGCATCTTGCTCTTTGGATTGTTCTTGTCGTTCAGATTCTTCCAAGAGAAACCTATCTTCGACTTCAATTGAGGGCGAGAGGCAGAAGTGTAAGTGGTAGTGGGGGCGCTACTAGATTCATTAGTATTACTAGTTTGACTAGTTTCACAAGATGGTCTAGACAGTCTAGAATCACTAGAAGTGGATACAGCAGGCTTAGCCGCAGCCACCTGCGAAGCTGCTTGCTTGGGCTGAGCCTGCTGTATCAATTGCTTAAACAGGGATTTCAGTCTTCTGGGCTTACGCCCACTGCCAGCCCCCTCGTCAGGCTGTGTAATCTGAGCGATTTCTATCAATGTCAGCTCAACGAGCAGACGCTTGTTGCTGGACTGACGATAATTGATGTCGCACTGGTTCATCAGTTGCAGAGCCTTATATAAGAAAGGTATAGGGCACTTCTTTGCTTGCTGCTGATAGCGCTCACGCTGTTGGTCGCTCACTTCGAGCAAGGGAAGAGTCTGCTGGTCGCGAGCCATCAGCACATTGCGAACATGCTTAGCCAGACCGCTGATGAGCAGTCCTCCGTCGAAGCCCTTGCTGATGATGTTGTTCAGCAGAACCATAATGTCAGCCACCTTGTTGTCAATGCTCAAGTCGACAATCTGGAAGTAATTCTCGGAATCGAGCACGTTCAGGTCTTCGATAACCTTCTGATAGGTAATGTTGCCCTGACAGAAAGATGTAGCCTGGTCGAAGATACTCAGGGCATCGCGCATTCCACCATCCGCTTTTTCAGCAATCACAGCCAAAGCCTCTTCTTCGTAAGTGATGCCTTCCTTGTCTGCCACACTCTTCAAGTGGTCGATGGTGTTGCGTACCGTCATACGCTCAAAGTCGTAAATCTGACAGCGACTGAGGATGGTAGGCAGAATCTTATGTTTCTCCGTAGTAGCCAGAATGAAGATGACATGTGCGGGTGGTTCCTCCAAAGTCTTGAGGAAGGCATTGAAGGCTGCAGTAGACAACATGTGAACCTCGTCGATGATGAACACCTTGTATTTTCCAACCTGTGGTGGGATGCGTGTCTGTTCCATAAGCGACTTGATGTGCTCCACGGAATTGTTGGAGGCAGCATCCAACTCAAAGATGTTGTACGAACGCTGTTCGTTGAAAGCCTGACAGCTCTCACATTGTCCACAGGCCTCACCCTCGGCAGTAGGTGTGAGACAATTGATGGCTTTGGCGAAGATACGAGCGCAGGTGGTTTTTCCCACACCTCGAGGTCCGCAGAAGAGGTAGGCGTGAGCCAGCTTTCCGCTCTTCACTGCGTTCTTCAGTGTAGTTGTCAACGCCTGCTGTCCCACCACAGTATCAAAGGAGATGGGTCTGTATTTTCGCGCTGAAACGATGTATTCTTCCATATGAAAAACAAATTTGCCTACAAAGGTATGAAAAAAAAGAGAAATGAGAAATAAGAAATGAGAAATAATTTGTATCTTTGTGCCCGAATAAGAAAAATAAGATGAAGAAGGTGAGGAATTTTATGCTCCGTATTTACCACGTGAAAGGCCTGAAATATATCGTTGTGGTCTTTCTCGCAGTCCTCTTTATCGGCTTTCTGGATGAGAATAGTGTGTGGAAGCATCTTCGCAACCAGCAATACATCGGAGAGCTGAAAGATGAGATTAAAGAATACGAAGAGCGCTACAAGCACGACAAGGCCCAGATTAGGGAACTGGACAGCGATCCGAAATCGATTGAGAAAATAGCTCGTGAACGCTATTTTATGAAAGCCGACGATGAGGACATCTTTGTGCTGAGCGATGACGAACGCCTTCCATCAAGTGTCCTGTCTAATGAAACAACTGAGTAGTATTGAAACAGCCATTCTGCTTATTGGCGGATTGCTGATGGTAGTGGGTGCAGGCGGAAGTATGTTCCTGCAGTCGTGGGCTGCCTATATCTTTGCCCCTGGTGCCTTGTTGTTTGCTGCTATGCAAATGCGCCAGTCGTATGAAGGCAATAACTTTACCATACGTCGTCTACGCCGCATCCAATTGACGAGCGATGTACTTTTCATGTTGGCTGGACTGCTGATGCTGGCCAACCAGTCGAACTTCTTTGGCATTAACCTGCTGCTATATATTAAATATGTACACAACAACTGGATAGTTGTGTTGCTCGTGGCAGCCATCTTACAACTATATGCCAGCCATAGAATTGCAAATGAATTAGAAAAAGAGGCAAAAAAACGCTAATTATTGCGCAAATGTTTTAAAATGCGCAAATATTTTTTCGTATTTCAATATAAGGTAGTACATTTGCCACTGATTTAAGTAACTATGATTTGTCTATGAACAAAATACTCTATATGTTTGTCCTCGTTGCAGCGGTTTCATCGTGTGCAAGTTCCTATAATGTGCAGGGCTCTTCATCGATTTCTGCACTGGATGGAAGCAAGCTCTATCTGAAGGCGCTCAAGAACAACGAGGTGAAGAATATCGACTCTTGTGACGTGGTACATGGAGAATTCCACTTTGCCGGACTGCTTGATACAGTGCGTATGGCCAACCTCTTTATGGGCGACGAGAGCATCATGCCCGTTGTGCTGGAAGAGGGTGAGATTACCATCAAGATTGACAATGCCTCGCAGAGCGTTGGTGGAACACCGCTGAACGATAGTCTTTATAAGTTCATAGACAAGCATAATCAGTTGTCAAACCGCATGAATGAGCTGTCGCACAGACAGAGCCAGATGTTGTTGGACGGTATTGACGAACAGGAGATTGATCAGAAACTCTCAGCAGAGGCTAATGCCATAGCAGCAGAGGAAGACGAGTTGGTGACTAAGTTTGTTGTTAATAACTTCGACAATGTGCTGGGTCCTGGTGTCTTCATGATGATTACAAGCCAGTATCGATTCCCAGTGCTGACCCCACAGATTGAGGACATCATGTCCAAGGCAACAGAGAAATTCAAGAACGATCCTTATGTGAAGGACTATTATAAGACAGCACAGGAGAATGAGGCCCGCATGAATGGTATGGACGAGGCTGCACAGCCAAAGCCTCAGCCCGACTCCATGCCGTCGCAACCTACAGTTCCACTGACCAACGTTCCTGAACAGAAATGAGAACACTCGTTAAGGGAGGACGCATCGTCAATGAAGGTCGGATTTTCGATGGCAGCGTTGTTATCGAAGACGGCAACATTATAGATATTACCAAACAGCAGCCCGAGACATCGTTTGATGAAATCATCAATGCCTCGGGTTGTTATGTATTGCCAGGAGTCATTGACGACCATGTGCACTTCCGTGAGCCAGGACTTACAGAAAAGGCGGATATAGAAAGTGAGAGCAGAGCTGCAGCGGCAGGTGGCGTGACCAGCTATTTCGATATGCCGAATTGCAAGCCGCAAACCACTACACTGGAGGCCTTGAACGATAAGTTTGAGCGTGCTAAACGGAGCAGTCATGTGAACTATTCCTTTTTCTATGGTGCCACTAACGACAATATCCAGACGTTTGCTCAACTGGACGAACATCGTATTCCTGGTATAAAGCTCTTTATGGGTTCGTCGACGGGAAATATGCTGGTTGATGGGAAGGAGGCCTTGGAACGTATATTCTCTACTGTTAAGTTGCCCTTGATGGTACATTGTGAGGATACGGATATCATTAATCATAACATGGAAGAGGCTCAGAAAGCCTGGGGCGATGACCCGCAGGTGAACCTGCATTCCTTGATTCGTAGTGAGGAGGCCTGCTTGGCTTCTTCGCGAAAAGCAGTGGAATTAGCCAAGAAATATGGTACACGCCTGCATATAGCACACCTCTCTACGGCAGAAGAACTGGAGCTCATTCCAGTGTGTAGCGATTCTTTAGCGACAAATATCACTGCCGAAGCCTGTGTGGGCCATCTCTATTTTACGGAATTAGACTATCAACGCTTAGGTGCACGCATCAAGGTAAATCCATCCATCAAGACTCCTGTCGATCAGTTCTTGTTGCGTCAGGCATTGACCGATGGACGAATAGCTGTGGTTGGTACAGACCATGCCCCCCATCTGTTGGAACAGAAACAAGGAGGATGCTGTCGTGCAGCCAGTGGAATGCCTATGATTCAGTTCTCTTTGGTTACCATGCTCGAATTGGTAGACGAAAAGGCGCTGACTATAGAACGAATGGTCGAACTGATGTGTCACAACCCAGCCCGTCTGTTTGGCGTGGAGCGACGTGGCTTCCTGCGAAAAGGTTATCGGGCAGATATTGCCATCGTTCGTCCAAAGACTCCCTGGAAAGTGACAACGGACATTATCCAGAGCAAGTGCGGATGGAGCCCTGTGGAAGGTCACGAATACCAATGGCGTGTGGAACGTACGCTGTGTAACGGAAAAACCGTTTATGCTGACGGACAAGTGAACAGCGAGGTTTTGGGCGAGGAAATAAGTTTCGACCATGCTTCTTGATTATCAAATCAATGACGTTGCGCCCTATATCAATTGGGACTACTTCTTTTATGCATGGGGCATGCATAACAAGCCCGAAGCAGAGAAGGCAAAATTGCGTGGTGAAGCAGAAGAAACATTAGCAACGCTGCAGAGTCGATACAGAACGCATGCTGTGTTTCAGCTCTTTGAAGCGAACAGCGAAGGTGATGATATTGTGATTGGTGAGCGCCGGATACCTTTGCTCCGCCAGCAACAATCGGGTGCAGAGTCGCTCTGCTTGGCAGACTTTATCCGTCCGCTGTCGTCAGGAAAGAAAGATAAGATTGGGGTATTTGCCACTTCGGTGGATATGGGTCTGGAAACAGACTTTGACCATGATACTTACCAAAAGATGATGGTGCAGCTGTTGGCAGACCGACTGGCTGAGGCAACTGCTGAGCGGATGCACGAAGAGGTGAGGAAGAACTACTGGGGTTATGCCCCTGATGAACAACTGACCATGCAGGAGTTGCATATAGAGAAGTTTCAGGGCATTCGGCCAGCTGTAGGCTATCCCTCATTGCCAGACACCAGTCTGAACTTCGTTATCAACGAACTGATTGGAATGCGACAGATTGGAATCCGATTGACGGAGAGTGGGGCCATGAAACCTCATGCCAGTGTTTCTGGTCTGATGATGGCCCATCCGAAGGCTCGCTATTTCGCTATAGGAAAGATAGGCAACGACCAGTTGGAGGACTATGCTCACCGTCGAGGTCTGCCAGTAGAAGTAATGCGCAAATTTTTAAGTACTAATTTATAGAAATATGGTTGCAAGATACGCTGTAGTGTTTTTCGTAGTGATGGGTTTCATCGTTGTACCCTTCCTTGCCTATTTTTTGTGTAGTAAGTTGATGAACCGTCGTTATGGTCGTCGAGTTGGCATAGCATTGGCCTGTGCTATTATCTGTTTGGCAGTCTATGGCATGACGATTGGTTTCACGGATATGCATGTGAAGCAGATAGAATTTGCCAGCAAGGACCTTCCCAAGGCTTTCGACGGTTATCGCATTGTGCAATTCTCTGATGCCCATATTGCCACTTACGATAATATCAAAGAGGACATGGGGCAGCAAATTATTAATACCATTAATGACCAGAAGGCGGACATGATAGTCTTTACTGGCGATTTGCAGAACCTCCGTCCTGACGAATTGGAGTCGAAAGTGTCCCTGTTTCAACAGTTGCATGCTCCTGACGGGGTTTATAGCATCTTGGGAAACCATGATTATGCTACGTATCTTGATTGCGATGAGGCTACTAAAAAGAAGAACGACTTGAAGACGCAACAGCTGGAGCGCAAGATGTGGACACTCCTGATGAACGAAAACCGCATTATCCGTCGAGGCAACGACAGTATTGTCATTGCGGGCATGGAGAATTGGGGCGTCCAGAAGCGTATGCCCAGAAACGGAGATGTTGGTAAGACGATGAAGGGAATATCACCCAAATCGTTTACGGTAATGTTACAGCATGACCCCAATGCTTGGCGTGCTAAGATATTGCCTGAATGTAATGCCCAGTTGACGTTGAGTGGTCATACCCACGGAGGACAGTTCTCCTTATTTGGCTGGAACCCTGCGAACTTTACGTATAGCGAGTGTTTTGGCATGTACTATGAGGGCGATCGTGCCATTTATGTATCTTCGGGCTTGGGCGGAATCATTCCCTTCCGTCTCGGACAGCCTGGCGAAATTGTTGTGATTACGTTAAGAAAGAAATGAAATACCTGTATTATCTCTATCAATTAGTCGTTGCGTTACCCGTCACCATTCTGATGACCATTTGGACCGCTGTCACGGTAGGCTTAGGATGTACATTCGGCGATGGTCACTATTGGGGATATTATCCTGGACGCTGGTGGGCTCGTGTCATTACGCATGTTTTCCTCTTGCCAGTAAAGGTTGAAGGGCGTGAACATCTGGAGCCGAACCAGTCGTATGTCTTCGTGGCGAACCATCAGGGCGCTTTTGACATCTTTTTGATTTATGGTTTCTTAGGACGTAAATTCAAATGGATGATGAAGTACCAGATAAACAAGATTCCCTTTGTGGGCTATGCTTGCAGGAAGTCGCATCAGATTATGGTAGACAGACGTGGCGTTGGAAAGGTACGCCATACTTACGAGGCGGCTCGTAAGATTCTGGAAACAGGAAACTGGAGTGTGGTTGTATTTCCAGAAGGAGCCCGCTCGTTTACAGGTCATATGGGTGATTTTAAGAAGGGTGCTTTTGCTTTAGCTGATGAATTGCAACTGCCCGTTGTGCCATTGACCATCAACGGTTCGTTCAACGTCATGCCAAGAATGCGCGACTGGCATTTTGCAAATTGGCATCCACTTTCGCTCACCATTCACCAACCGATTTATCCTATCGGACAAGGTCTTCAGAATGTTCAGGCTACCATGCGCCAATCGTATGACAGCGTAATGTCGGCCTTAGTACCAGAATACCAAGGATATGTAGAAAATCCTGACCAGAAGAAATAACGTAGATAGTTGGCTGTTATCAGTCAACTATCTTTGGATATTTGCGGGTCCATCCGTCCCAGCGCAGACGCATCACACCAAAGAAGGCTTCGCCAAAGATACCACCAGACATCTTGCTGACGCCCTCACGACGATTCACGAAGATAACGGGAACTTCTTTAATCTTGAAGCCAATCTTATAAGCGGTGAATTTCATCTCAATCTGGAAACCATAGCCCTTGAATCGGATCTTGTCCAGCTCAATGGTCTTCAAGACACGACGCTTATAGCATTTGAATCCCGCAGTTGTGTCGTGCACCTGGAAACCAGTGACGATGCGCACATATTTCGAGGCGAAATATGACATCAACACACGACCAATGGGCCAGTTCACAACGTTAACACCACTGACATAACGCGAACCAATGGCTACGTCGTAACCTTCGTCAGCACAAGCACTATATAGGCGAGGCAGATCGTTGGGGTCATGACTGAAGTCGGCATCCATCTCGAAGATGTAGCCATAGTCACGTTCCAATGCCCATTTGAATCCAGTGATATAAGCAGTTCCAAGGCCCAACTTGCCACTACGCTCAAGAATGAAGAGTCGGTCGGCAAATTCCTCCTTAGCCATCATGCCCTTCACAATGCTGGCTGTTCCGTCAGGAGAACCATCATCAATTACTAAGATGTGGAAACATTTCTCCAGTCCGAATACGGCCCGGATAATTTTCTCTATGTTCTCCTTCTCATTGTAAGTCGGAATAATGACAATGCTGTCGCTTGCGTGCATAATGCTATTATTTTAAAAATCTTGGTGCAAAAGTACGAATAATAATTGAAATAGCAAATAAAAACAAGATAAAAAGAGCAAATGATGTGATGATTCCGATATGTCTAAATTCTCCGGAAGTAATTTTAATTACTCCGAATAGAAATTTGAATAGTCCGAAAGTAATTTTTGTTACTCTTGGAGTAATATTTCCTGTTTTTACAGCGAACGTCAAAATGTCCATCACATCCTAACGTTTTCGCTGGGAATGCCTTTGTAGAAAGGGGATAGGGCACGTTAGGGATAACCCATTGTCCCTAACGTGTCCAAATGCCCTGTACATCATGGTTTGGGCCAAAAACGTTAGGATGTGAGGGTTATTTCGCAATACTGGTTGGTTATTGCCCAATAAGGGCCCCTTATTCCTATTAAATGTTTCTTCTTTTCGACTAATACTAATTTATAGTCCGTAGTGAGCGAACTCGCAGTCCGTCCCGTTCGGACTGGCGGTCCGTAAGGACGGACTACAAAGAAGGTACTTAAGAGTCACAAAGTCCCGATTGGCAGAAAAGCTGAAATTAATTTGGCTTTTCCTTCGTTTTTTAGTACTTTTGCCGACGATTCGTTATGAAGGCAAGTGATTTGTTGAAGCAATACGCTATGCTGCCACAGGTTGGGGCATTGGCTGATATGCTGGGGAAAAAGTCTGTGAAGACGGTTTTCCTCGAGGGACTTATGTGCTCTTCTGCGCCCATGCTGTTTGCTTCAATCATGTCAAAAGCCAAACTTTCGACAACGTTGTTTATCCTGCAGGATGCTGATGAGGCTGGTTATTTCTATCACGACCTTGTACAACTGTTGGACGATAAAAAGGTGCTTTTCTTTCCTTCCAGTTATCGTCGGGCAGTGAAATATGCCCAGCGTGATGCTGCTAACGAGATTCTGCGCACGGAAGTATTGGCAAAGATATCAAATCAGTCCTCTGTCTTTATTGTCTCCTATCCAGAGGCAATTGCAGAACTTGTTATTTCCAAGAAAGTTCTTGATGACAGAACGCTAACGCTTCATCAGGGTGATATGATGGATGTGGATGCTACTGTCAAGACATTAAGAGAATTGGGATTTGATGAGGTTGATTATGTTTATGAGCCAGGACAGTTTGCTTTGCGTGGCAGTATTCTTGATGTTTATTCCTATAGCAGTGAGTTTCCTTATCGTATTGATCTTTTTGGCGATGATATTGACTCCATTCGCACCTTTGAGGTAGACACGCAATTGTCGAAAGATAAGTGCGAACAGATAGAAATCGTGCCTGAACTGGGAGTCGTGGAGGAGAATAAAGTATCGTTTCTGTCTTTCCTTCCAGAGAATACATTGATGGTAGTGAAAGATTTCCTGTATGTTCGTGATGCGATAGACCGCATCTATCAAGAGGGTTTCTCGCAGCAAGCGTTAACAGAACGCATGGAAGGGGCTACAGAACAGGAACAGCAGGACATCATGAAGGAAATGCGTAAAGAGCTGCAACTGATTAGTGGACCGCAGTTCGGTAGGGAGGCTGTTGCTTTCCGTAGGGTGGAAATGGGACACCGCCCTTCTGGCCTGCCTGATGCAACTATTGCTTTTCATGTCTCTCCTCAGCCACAATTCCATAAGAATTTCGATCTGTTGCAAGAATCGCTGGAACGCTATCTGGTTGATGGTTATCGACTCTGCATATTGGCAGATAGTCGTAAGCAGTTAGACCGTTTGCAAGATATCTTTGCTGAAAAAGGAACGGTTCTTTTTGATCCTGTCGAAAAGACTCTCCATGAAGGTTTTGCCGATAACGATTTGAAACTCTGTGTATTTACAGACCATCAGATTTTCGACCGTTTCCATAAATATAATCTTCGCTCAGATAAGGCCCGTTCAGGAAAGGTAGCCTTGACGCTGAAGGAGATTCAACAGTTTGAGGTGGGCGACTATGTGGTTCATGTGGATCATGGAATCGGAAAGTTTGGCGGATTGGTTCGAATGCCTCAAGGAAACTCCTATCAGGAGATGATCAAGATAATGTATGAGGGTGGGGGCTCCATTTATGTCTCTATTCATTCATTATATAAGGTATCAAAATATAAAGCACAGGACAATGGCGAGGCTCCGCGTCTTTCTCATCTGGGAACAGGTCAGTGGGAACGTATGAAGGAGCGTACCAAGGCCAAGCTGAAGGATATTGCCCGTGATTTAATCAAACTCTATGCTGCCCGTCGTCGTGAAATCGGTTTTGCTTTCTCTGCTGATTCGTTTATGCAACAAGAGCTAGAGGCCAGTTTCCTTTATGAAGATACCCCGGATCAGTTGAAAGCAACACAGGATGTAAAGGCTGATATGGAGATGGCTCGTCCGATGGATCGCCTAGTATGTGGTGACGTAGGTTTTGGTAAGACGGAAGTAGCCGTACGTGCTGCTTTCAAGGCTGCCAGTGATTCCAAACAGGTGGCTGTGCTGGTGCCTACTACCGTTTTAGCTTATCAGCACTATCAGACCTTTAAGTCTCGACTGAAGGATTTCCCTGTCAGGGTAGACTATCTGTCAAGAGCCCGTTCTACTAAGCAAACTAAAGAATTGCTGAAAGACCTGGAGGAAGGAAAGATAGATATATTAATAGGTACGCATAAGTTGATTGGTAAGTCGGTGAAGTTTCACGACTTGGGATTGCTCATTATCGATGAGGAACAGAAGTTCGGCGTTTCTACGAAAGAGAAACTGCGCCAGATGAAGACCAATGTTGATACGTTGACCATGACGGCAACGCCTATTCCACGTACGTTGCAGTTCTCATTGGTTGGTGCTCGTGACCTGAGTATCATTCAGACACCACCTCCCAACCGTTATCCTATCCAGACGGAGATTCATACTTTTGGCGCAGAAATCATAGCAGATGCCATCAACTTTGAAATGTCGCGCAATGGTCAGGTTTATTTCGTCAATCCGCGCATCAATGATTTGACGCGCTTGAAGGAAATGATATTGAAATATGTGCCAGATGCTCGTGTGGCTGTTGGTCATGGACAGATGAAACCGGAGGAACTGGAGCAGGTCATCTTTGATTTTGCCAATTACGACTATGACGTATTGCTTTCTACTACCATTGTAGAAAATGGAATAGACATTCCGAATGCCAATACCATTATTATTAATGGTGCGCATCGTTTCGGACTTTCTGACCTTCATCAGATGCGTGGTCGTGTGGGACGAGGCAACCGCAAGGCATTTTGTTATCTGTTAGCACCACCCTTGGCCGACCTTCCTCAGGAGAGTCGTCGCCGATTGGAGGCACTGGAGAACTTCAGCGACCTAGGCAGCGGTATTCATATCGCTATGCAAGACCTTGATATTCGTGGCGCTGGCAACTTGTTGGGCGCTGAACAAAGCGGATTCATAGCAGATCTTGGTTATGAAACTTATGTGAAGATATTACAGCAGGCGGTGGTGGAACTGAGGAATGAAAAAGCCTCACCAAGCTCCTCACAAGGTGGAAATGTCAAGAATCGTAAGTCTATTACTTCTGGAAAACAAACAGCCTCTCCTTGGGAGGAATCAGGAGAGTCTTTCGTCTCCGATTGCTCTCTCGAAAGCGACCTTGAGATGTACTTCCCCGACCAATATGTGCCTAGCGATTCAGAACGTATGCTGCTTTATCGTGAATTGGACGGTCTTCATACAGACGAGCAATTGGCTGCTTATCGTACCCGTCTGATTGACCGTTTTGGTCCGGTGCCTCATGTTGGCGAGGAGTTAATGCGCGTAGTCCCTCTTCGTCGTTGTGGCAAGAATCTTGGTTGTGAGAAGGTAGTGCTGAAGCAAGGGCGTATGTCGCTGTTCTTCGTATCTAATCCTGAAAGTCCTTTCTATCAGAGCGATGCTTTTGACCGTATTCTGAGTTTTGTTGCACACAATCCTCGTCGCTGCAATTTCCGTGAAGTCAATGGCAAGCGTTCTATGACGATTGCCGATATCCCTACTGTAGAAGAGGCCGTAAAGCTGCTAACGTCAATATGGCAGCCCGCTGCGACAAATTGACATAAAAATCTTGTTGGCATTTAAGTTGCATATTGTTTAGCGAGCACCACAAGGTACTCACAGAACAATAAAATAATGTACAACTAAAAAAATAATTAGGAGGTAATGATTATGATGCCAATGATGAGAACAAACAGTTGGATTCCTACAGTGTTTAACGATCTGTTTGATGCAGACTATATGCCAAAAGCCAATGCCACGGCTCCTGCTATCAATGTGAAGGAATCAGATAAAGCTTATACCGTAGAGCTCGCAGCTCCAGGCATGAAGAAGGAAGACTTCAACGTACACATCAATGATGAGGGTAACCTGATTATCAAGATGGAGAGTAAGCAGGAAAAGAAGGAGGAAGACAAGAATACCCGCTACCTGCGTCGCGAATTCAGTTACTCAAAGTTCGAGCAGACCCTGATTCTGCCTGACGATGTGAACAAGGAGCAGATTTCTGCAAAGGTTGAAAACGGTGTGCTGACTGTAGACCTGCCGAAAGTGGTAGAAGAGAAAGTAAAGGTGTCTCGACAGATAGACATTGCATAATAAAAAAAATGCCCGCTCTTAATTGAGCGGGCTTTTTTGTTTATTTGTCGAGTTCAGCAAGATTTGCTGCAATCATCTCGTCGGTTACAGTGTAATTCTGTAAATCACCATTGATATAGGCTTCATAGCTTGGCATGTCAATGAGTCCATGACCAGAGAGGTTGAAGAGGATTACCTTCTCTTCACCAGTTTCAATGCATTTCTTAGCCTCGCGGATAGTTGCGGCAATGGCGTGGGTGCTCTCAGGAGCAGGGATGATTCCCTCTGTGCGGGCAAAGAGCATACCTGCCTCGAAGGTTTCCAACTGTGGAATATCAACACCATGCATCAGTCCGTCCTTGATCAACTGTGAGATAATCATGCCAGCACCATGATAGCGCAGACCACCAGCATGGATATTGCTTGGCTTGAAGTTATGACCCAGTGTGAACATAGGCAGCAATGGGGTATAACCAGCTTCATCGCCAAAGTCGTAGCGGAACTGGCCGCGAGTCAGTTTAGGACAGCTGTCGGGTTCGGCAGCAATAAACTCTGTATGGCGCTCCCCACTCAGGTTGTGGCGCATGAAGGGGAAGGATATTCCACCAAAGTTAGAACCACCGCCAAAGCAACCAATCACGATATCGGGATACTCGCCTGCCATCTGCATTTGCTTCTCGGCTTCCAAACCAATGATAGTCTGATGCAGACCTACGTGGTTAAGCACTGAGCCTAACGTGTATTTACAATTAGGAGTAGTTGTTGCTAGCTCGACAGCCTCCGAGATGGCCGTTCCCAACGAACCAGGATGTGTGGGGTCCTTAGTGATAATGTCCTTACCTGCACGGGTTGACATCGAAGGAGAACCAGTAACGGCAGCACCGAAAGTACGCATTACGCTAGAACGATAGGGCTTCTGCTGCATGGTAATCTTTACCTGATAGACAGCACATTCTAGTCCATAGAGCTTAGCGGCATAACTCAGTGCCATACCCCACTGACCTGCACCTGTCTCCGTGGTGACGTTGGTGGTACCTTCCTGCTTGGCATAGTAGCACTGGGGAATAGCAGAGTTAATCTTATGTGAACCCAATGGGTTGGTGCTCTCGTTCTTGAAATAGATATGAGCGGGTGTACCTAGTGCCTCCTCGAGAGCATAGGCACGAACCAAAGGTGTAGAACGATAATACTTATACTTGTCAAGAACTTCTTCAGGAATATCAATCCATGCATGTTCGGTGTCTAATTCCTGCACACAACATTCACGGGGGAAAATGTGTGCCAAGTCATCAACGCCAAGTGGTTGCTTGGTAGCTGGATGGATAGGAGGCATGGGCTTGTTGGGCATGTCTGCCTGAATGTTATACCACTGTGTAGGAATCTCACTCTCCTGAAGGATGAATTTTTTCTGTTTTGCCATTGTTTTTTGTTGTTGGTGAATAATTACCGCTTGCAAAGATACGAATAAATTTACTATTTGACCATTTACCGTTTACAATTTATTGTTCAATTGCGTTATTTTTTGTAATTTTGCAGCCATTATGGTCATAATAGTAGCTGTTTTATTCTATTTTGCCCTGTTGTTTACCATCAGCAGATGGACAAGCAGACAGGCTACTAATACTACGTTTTATAGGGCAGACTGCCGTTCGCCGTGGTATATGGTAGCCTTTGGCATGATAGGCGCCTCTATATCCGGAGTGACATTCGTGTCAGTGCCGGGAATGGTGCTTCATACACAAATGACTTATCTGCAGATGTGTATGGGTTTCATTTTAGGCTATGTAGTGGTGGCCTTTGGATTGCTTCCACTTTATTATCGGTTGAATTTGACCTCTATTTATGGCTATTTAGGACAACGATTGGGACGTAGGTCGTATAAAACAGGCGCCTCGTTCTTCCTTTTATCGAAGATGATGGGCGCTGCAGTGCGTTTCTATGTGGTTTGTATCATTCTGCAACGTTTTGTATTTGACCCCATGGGTGTTCCTTTTGTTCTTACGGTAGTGGGTATGGTCATGCTTATCTGGCTTTACACTCGTCATGGGGGCATGAAGACACTGGTTTGGACAGATTCGTTTCAAACACTTTGTTTGTTCGTGGCTCTTCTCCTTATTATATATAAGGTGACGAAAGATTTGGGATTGACGATGGGCGAGGCTATCGCCATGATAGATGAAAATGCACTTTCCCGCATGTTTGTCTTTGACGATTGGGTTTCGAAACAGTATTTTTGGAAACAGTTTGCCAGTGGCGTGTTTATAGTCTTGGTAATGACGGGTGTCGACCAGGATATGATGCAGAAGAACCTGACGTGTAAGACCTTGCGTGGAGCTCAGAAAGACATGTGCACTTATGGAGTGGCTTTTCTGCCAGCAAATCTGCTTTTCCTCTCCTTAGGTGTTTTGTTGGCAATGTGGGCTCAACAAAGTGGTTTGTCTTTGCCTGCAAATGGCGATGATTTATTACCTACGTATGTTTCACAGGCGGGAACGTTGGTGATGGTTTTGTTCACACTGGGTATCGTGGCAGCTTCTTTCTCCAGTACAGACTCTGCGCTGACTTCGCTGACTACCATTTATTGCGTAGATATTAAAGAGCGGGCTGCTGATGAAGCTTTACGGAAACGAGTTCATTTAGCCATGTGTGGGCTCTTTGTGCTGTTTATACTGCTATTCAAAACAGTAAATTCTACCAGTCTGATAGATGCTGTTTATATCATAGCCTCCTACACTTACGGACCGCTGCTTGGCTTGTTTGCCTATGGACTGCTAACCCATAAAGAGGTTAACGACCGATGGGTTCCCTATATTGCCATAGCTTCTCCGCTGTTGTGTTATGCAATAGATTGGGGAACAGGTCAGATAACCGGCTATCACTTTGGCTACGAACTGCTAATGCTCAATGCGTTGATTACGTTTGTGGGACTTTGGATATCTCGTCGCGTACCCCTCTGAGGTGGTCGAAATATTCTTTAGGTTGTGTTCCCATGACGCGTTTAAAGGAAGTGGCAAAGTATTTGGGGTCCCTGAACCCTACACGGTAAGCAATGTCGCTCACACGCAGGTCGGGGTCTTCTTTTGCCAGTCGACAGGCTGTCTTGATACGGATGTCGCGAACAAAAGTGGTCACATTCTTTCCAGTTAATGCTCTTATCTTATTATATAAGGTGCTTACACTGCTACTCATATCTGCAGCAAAGGCATTACGGTCGTAGTCTGCATCGCTGATGTTCTCGTTGATACATCTGATAGCACGTTGCAGGTATTCCTGATCGCCAGTAAGTGGTTTCTGTTCAGCCATGTCAGTTATGTCCAGTTCGTTTGATGTGCTATCACTTAGCACACGCTGACGATTAGCTATAATGTTGTCAATACGCAATTGTAGTTCACGCATTTTGAAGGGTTTGGCTATTATATCGTCGGCACCTGCCGTAAGAGCGTCCATACGGTCTTCTTCCTGTACTTTGACTGTCAGCAGGATGATGGGCAGATGGTCGAACTTTTCGTCCTGCTTCAAGGCACTTGTCAGTTCATAGCCGTTAATACCGGGCATCATGACATCAGAAACAATCAGATCTACAGGCTTTTCGTGTACTATTTGCAGGGCTTCTCCACCGTTGGAAGCCGTCAGCACATTGTATTTGCTTTGCAACAACTGTTTCATCAGCATCAGCAGTTCTTGGTTGTCTTCTACGATCAAGATGCGTGAGGCATTCTTGTCCGCTGGTTCCGATTGGACAACTTGGGGTAGGGTAGATTTTGGTGCGGGGAGGTCGAGAATCAACTGTTGTGGAATGTTGATCTGGTGTTGCTCGTCAATCTGGGCTGCAGAGAATGCTTCTTTTTTGATGGGTAGTTCCAGCAAGAATGTGGTGCCCTGTCCGTCAATACTCTTGCATTGGATAGTTCCTCTGTGCAGGCGTACCAAATCGTAGGTAAGTGCCAGACCAAGTCCGTTTCCTAGTGTGCGATTATGTCGATAATCACCATCATGGAAGCGTGTGAAAATATGTTTGAGTTGTTCTTTAGGAATACCAGGACCATTATCGCTTACGCGAATAATAATGTGGTCATATCGTCTATTGGTGGTTACGTCGAGAATCACCTTGGCTTTGTCGCCAGCATATTTAGCAGCGTTTGACAACAGATTGAAAATAATCTTGTCTAACTTATCGGTATCTATCCATCCCATCATACTCTCAGGTTTACAGCGAACCAAGAAATCTACCTGACGCTTTTCCATAAGAGGTTCTATGCAGTGGGCTGTTTCCTTGATATATTGCATTACATCACCATTGCTAACCCTTAGCTTCAATTCTCCAGCTTGCGATTTGCTTGTTTCTAGAATCTGCTGAAGCAGACGTACACTGCGTTGGATGTTCAAGTCCATTAAGTCGAACTCATGCTGGGTTGAGGGATTGTTGGCACGCAGATTCTCTATAGAAGCACTGAGAATAGTTAATGGAGTTATCAACTCGTGGGTGATATTGGTGAAGATATAACTCATTTGAATCTGCTCTCGAATGCGCATGGTGCGGAAGATAAGCCACCTCAGAAAGATGATAATGGCTAATAAGAGGGTTATAGCAATGCCAATATAGATATTTGTGATGTTCATATTTATAGTTTTTCTGGCTGCGAAGATACAAATTATCTTCTAAAAATAGATATATTCCTACTAAAAATCTTCGGAAAAGGGCGATTTTTGTTTGAAAAACGTTATTTTGGGTATAATTTTAGTGAAAATAATGATTTTTAAACCATATATAACGTTAAATGAACTTATAGAAGAAAAATATGTTGTATATTTGCAACAGAAAAAGAGAGTTAGCGAATTCTCAATTGCAATTTAGCTCATGATAGGTAATTCTCCTATCTTAGAAAAGAAATATTTTTAATGGTTAAGGTTTATGGTTGATTAATTTAGTTTTTATTGAAAAAGCCCCGCTGTGAAGCGAGGCTTTTTCTTTTGTTCTTTTCTAGATATTCCAGACAATCTAGTATTTCTAGTTCTCCAGCAGGAATCGTTCTGCTTCAATGGCTGCCTGACATCCAGTGCCGGCGGCACTGATGGCCTGACGATACACTGAATCTGCGCAGTCGCCTGCAACAAAGACACCGGCTAACTTGGTGCGTGGTGTGCCGTCAATCTTCTTCAGGTAGCCTACCTCATCCGTATCCAGCCATTCTTTAAAGATGTCTGTGTTTGGCTTGTGACCAATAGCTAGGAAGAAACCGTCGATGGCGATGTCTACCTTCTCTTCGTCTGGTTCACCCTTGCGCTTTACCAGATGGGCGCCTTCTACGCCATTTTCGCCAAACAGTCCCAGTGTGTTGTGTTCAAACAGGATCTCAATGTTCTCAGTGTTCATTACACGGTCCTGCATGACCTTTGAGGCACGAAGGAAAGGCTTGCGAACGATAAGATAAACCTTCTTGGCAAGTCCGCTAAGATAAAGGGCGTCTTCACAAGCGGTATCGCCACCGCCCACTACAGCCACAGTCTTCTTACGATAGAAAAATCCATCGCAAGTAGCACAGGCACTGACACCTTGTCCGTTGTATTTGCGTTCATCGTCCAGTCCCAAATACTTTGCTGAGGCTCCTGTGGCAATGATGACGGTATCGGCTTCTATCTCGTTGTTGTCCTCGTCCCATGCTTTGTATGGACGATTCGAAAAATCGACCCGTACTATTGAGCCATCGCGGATATCGGTTCCGAAGCGCTCGGCCTGCTCTCTGAGGTCCATCATCATCTGGTTGCCGTCAACTCCCTGTGGATAACCAGGGAAGTTTTCTACCTCGGTGGTTTGCGTCAGCTGTCCACCAGGCTGCATTCCGCAATACTCAACGGGGTTGAGATTGGCACGACTGGCATAGATGGCTGCGGTATAACCTGCAGGTCCGCTACCTATGATTAAGCATTTTACGTGTTCCATGCTTATTTCAGGAGTTCTTCTATTTGTTTAGCAATATTGTCAATGCTCTCTGTGGGCTCGAAACGGGCAACAACCTGTCCTTTCTTGTTAATCAGGAATTTGGTGAAGTTCCACTTGATATCGGGCTTCTGCTTGTAGTCAGGGTCGGCTTTGCCAAGCATGTCGTCCAAAATTGGAGCGATGGGGTGGTTCATGTCCCAACCTGCGAAACCCTTCTGCTCTTGCAGGAACTTATACAGTGGCTCAGCATCCTCGCCGTTTACCTTTATTTTCTTAAAGCGTGGGAATTCGGTGCCGAAATTCAGCTTGCAGAACTCATGGATGCTTTCGTCGGTTCCAGGAGCCTGCTGTCCAAACTGGTTGCAGGGGAAGTCGAGAATTTCGAAACCCTCGCTATGATACTGCTTGTAAAGCTTCTCTAGTTCGTCATACTGGGGGGTAAAGCCACATTTAGTTGCTGTGTTGACAATCAGCAGTACTTCGTTGGCATACTCTTTTAGTGATACATCTTTTCCTTTTCTGTCCTTGACAGTGAAATCATAAACAGTCTTCATTTTTTTGTGATGTTGTTATATTAATAAATGTCGTATCTTTACTATTTTCAGCAAAGATACGACATTTCCGTCTTATAGCCAAGAATTTTAATTATTTTTATTGAAGATTCCCTGCCCAGTCGCTAGGATTATATGACTTTTCTACAGTGTTCTCTATATCGTCAGGAAGGTTGCAGAAGAAGTCGATACCTGTCAGTTTCTCTAATTCGTCAACACTCACAGCGTATTCTGAAAGTGTCCTTTGGCTGCTATAAGAACTTACGTGTTCCATCCAGAAACCAATAGCCTTATACTTAGTTCCTTTCTTGCCGAAAAGTGCAACGAAGAAATATTTTGGAACAGGAATTGTGTTCTTGCCAATAGTTTTATCCGTTATAGTTTGCAGGATGTTTCCGTTGTCAATGGTACCGCCTTTGCAGACATACATTGTATCACAACTTGATGCCCAGGTGCGCAGTTGGGTTTCTAGCCTAAACCACGGGCTTCTTTGGTTGATGGCAGCATCATTATTACTTCCATTAAAGTTTGAATACTGGGGTTGCATGTTGGTAATAAAGAATGTCTGCTTGTTGGCTTCAGTGGCCCTTTGTCTGTCTGCAGAAGGGCAGATATGACCGTGATCAAATCCATTTCTTACATAGGGATCGGCTGTAAGACGGTATTTCTCTTCCAAATCAATATCGTTAGGATATTGGCAGTACTGCGATAAACTTCCATCGGTTGTGGCTTTATATCTTTCTACGTTATTTCCACTTGACCAGTTTACTTTATCATATAATATATAGCAACTCCATCGCTGGGCGTGAATGCCGTAATCCCATTCGATACAATAGTTCACGCCAGTTTCCCCTATTTTGTCGTTCAAAATACCTTTATGTACAACAACAACGTTGTTCCCACTTGCCAGATGAGGGAACTCATAGCGGGTTTTGGCTTCTATTGGGCCTGTTGTGTTCTTATTTGTGTTTACACTTGTACCATCGTCAATCTTGGAGTTGTCCTTTGGTGGGAGATATACATCATCATCGCCGCCACAAGCAGTAAAAGCGAGGGCACATGCACAAAGGAAAAATAGATTCTTAGTTTTCATAGCTGTTAATGTTTTTGTTGTTAGTTAAAAAAGGCACGTACAAAGGCATATGCAACTACCTTTGACGTGCCTTAAATCTTGTTCCGGCTTGAAATTATTTATTTCTTCGCAGCCTTACCGTAGCGGCTCATGAACTTATCAACACGACCAGCGGTGTCGACGAGCTTGCTCTTACCAGTGTAGAAGGGGTGAGATGTGCTCGAAATTTCAATCTTTACCACGGGGTAAGTTTCGCCTTCGAACTCTACGGTGTCGTTAGTCTTTGCTGTAGACTTCGAGAGGAACATATCGCCGTTGGACATGTCCTTAAACACGACGGGGCGATAGTTTTCTGGATGAATACCTTTTTTCATTTTACTTGTTAATTATTTAATGTTATGTATATAAGTTCACACTTTGAGGGTGCAAAGGTACGAAGTTTTTTCTGATTATCCAAATCTTTTGCTATCTTTTTTATTTTTATGGTTTCTTTCTCAAATACTCCGAAAGAAAATAATATTACTCCGAGAGTATTTTTCAATACTCCGTTCTTATTTTCCGATAAGGCAAGCTTAATTCCTGATAAGGCACGCTTATTTGAAAATAACCGTTCCTTATTGAGTAGTAGACTTATACAACAAAAAAGGCTGCAAAACCGAAAGGTTTTGCAGCTTTTTTAGATTGTGTTATTCTGTGTTTGTGTTATTTAGTATTACCGTTTAGTGAATAAATGTAGCTCTTATTTGCTACTGTCTCTGGCGTATTACCCTTGTAGTTAACCAATTGTCCACAGATGATAATTTCATCGCCAACTGCTGGCGTTGTTCCTTCAGTGTATTTTACATTACCTAAGTAGAGAGTACGGAATACATAGAACTGATCACCGCTCTTCGTGCCGTCAGCAGAGAGATAGAATGAAGCGTTACCATACTGGGTACTAAACTCGCCATTCTTTGCATACTCTACCAGTTTTCCCTTGATGTAGTAGTCCTTATCAGTGTTAGTGTCAGCAGCTAAAGTAGCAATGAAAGCATTGGCTTCAGCGGGTGTGAAAGGCTTTGCCAAAGAGCCATCATTACCTCCTGAAGGAGTGTCGCCACCACCACCAGAACCACTACTCTTCAATGAAACAAGATAGTTGCCTTGAGCCACTTCTGGAGTTACATTACCATCTTTGACATATTTTGTCAATTGACCATAGACAACAACTTCGTCACCTACATTAATCTGACCAGCAGCAGTGAAATCTGTATTATTCAGATTCTTGCCACGGAATACGGTTACTTCATTTGTTCCATCTGTTATAATGTAGTCAATATTCTTGTATTTGGCAATATCTTCGTCCTTTGTCTTAATGGTTTTGATAGTACCTTTGACATACGCATATTTATCAGTCTTGGCATTATCTTCCAAAGCACTGATATATTCCAATGCTTTTGCTACAGTCAGTGGGTTGTCCTTTGTGCCGAGTGTTTCAGTTGGAGTGTCACCACCGCCACCGCCGGTATTGCCGTTGAGTGAATAGAGGTAAGCAGAGCCTTGTGAAGTTTCAGGAACGTTACCCTTGAAGTTGACTACTTTACCGCAAACAATAACATCGTCGCCTGTCTTCAGAAGATCACCTTCTGCGTATTTCTTATTGCCGAGGTAGAGAATACGGTAGGCCGTGAAGATTGCATCAAAGCCCTCGTCAACCATCGTAAAGGTGGCATTGCCGTACTGAGTGCCAAATTGCTCAGTAATATCCTTCACCTTACCTTTGATATATACTTCTGTAGGAGAAGTGACATCTGCACCCAGGCTCGCGACATAACTCAGTACTCCTGAAACATTGTATGGATTATCCTTTGTACCATTACCCTTGGGTTGGTCAGTAGAAGTTCCGCCGCCACCCTTGGTAGTCGGCTCTCCATTGCGGCTTATTACCCAAGCAGCGCCTTTACCTGCGGTTTCTGGGGTGTTGCCCTTATAGTTGTACATAGGACCATAGACAATGACAACGTCGCCCACGTCGAAGCTATAACCTTCTTCCATCTTCTTGCCATCGGTTCCCAATACCTGGAAGCATGTGAATTTTGCAGTGCTTCCCTCATCGGAGATAACGAAAGTGGCATTTCCGTATTGAGCATCAGCAGCACCTGCTGTAACTACGACACCAGTAACGTAGTATTTCTCAGTAGATTCCGTGGTACCAATCTCTTTACATTTAGCAACGGCTGCTGTTACGTTAAAGGGATTGGTAGCAGTACCATCACCAGTAGGAATAACCTCTGATGGAGTGGGAGGAGGAGTTACGGTTCCATACGGACTTGGAACATCCTCACAACTGGCCATTGTGAAAACAGCTAAGGCCAGTGTCATAAGTCTTGCAATCTTTTTCATATCGTTTTCTTTTTTATTGTTCGTTGGCTAGTATGAATAGTTATTGGGCAGGTTGGATGTCGTCCTCAGTACGCATCAGTATCTGCCATGTATCGTTATAGCGTGAAGCAATACCCGTGATGTCAACCTTTCCAGTAGGCATGATGGTATTGGCAAAATCAGCATAGGTGCTGGTGCGGACAACAACATTCTTCATGTTCTTGATGTCGCGGTTAGCACAGTTGCTGGTGAGCGTTACGCTACCATCAGAAGGTGCAAAGACGTTCTTTCCGTTAGCAGCAGTTATTTCCACGCCCTTCAGGGTAATAAGCTTGCAGCAGTCCTTATCCAAGTTGAGCTGGCTCATGTTAGTCACAGCGAGTGGTGTAGGTGTCAAACCTGCAATGTCAATCAGTTTATAGTGCTGTTGCCACAGGTAACGACTCATACGTCCAACCTGAACATTGCCGTTCTTGGGATTCTCGTAGTAAGTGCCAATCTGAGGCTGTTTGCCATAACCACCAATATAGAGGTCTTTCAGTTCTATCAAGACACCCTGTCCAACAGAGAATGGGCCATACAATCCTGACTGTGAGATGCTGATGCTGATGGCTCCAGTGGCATCCTGAATGTAGATGGACTGATAGATGTTGCCACCTTCGTCATTACCCACAACGATACCTTGTATCTGCATGTACTCAGTCACTTGTGCCAGACCGCCATTTGCTATCTCGCTGGCATACAGAGCCTTCACTTCAGCAATGGTCTTGGGATTTGTGGCTACCAGATTCTGGTTACCATAGGACGACATGCCTACAGCGGGGTCTACTACGTCCCAGTTACCATTGTCGTGACACGAAGCGGTCAGCAGTGCAACCAGTGCGAAGAGAATATATTTCTTAATTTTCATAGTCGTAAGAGTTTTAGAATCTATAACCGATATTCAGCATTCCGTTAATTCCATAAGCATAGAACTTCTTAGGATTCTGGTCGAACTTGTAGAGACGGGCAGAACCTACGCTGAGGTTACCTTCAGCATCTCTGCTTCCTGAGAAGTTCATACGTCCCTGCTCGTAACCACCTGTGCAGAGCTTGGTGTTGTTGAGGATGTTGGACAGTGAGAGGTTAATGCTGAGCATACCTTTCTTCATGCGGATGCTCTTACCGATAGAGAGGTCGAGCATGAAACCGCCATTGCTCTTCTGTTGGTCAATGACATCAGGCAGCAACTGGCCTTCCTGTACGCTGGGATCCTGAGCAGCCTGTGCGGCAGTGTAGTAAACCTGCTCACCACAAACGATGTACTTGCTGGGATCGTTGCCCATGTTAGGCTGGTTGTGGTTAGCATCATAGAACTGTGTCCATGACAGCTGACGAGCCTCTAATGATGTTCCGTAACGGAAGACGGGTGAGTAACTCAGATAAATGCGGTGATAGTAGTTACCTGCCAAGTCGATGAACCATCCCTTTGCGCTGTAGCTTAGCGTCAGGTTATAGGCAGACAGTGGGGTACCGCTCTCGCGCATGTTCTTATTATATACTATATCATCGTGATAGGTTCCCTCGGTAGAGTTCATGAAGCGAACAGCTGAATTATTCGTATTCTTGGCCTCGCTGATAGTTCCGATGGTTCTGATGCTGAAAGCAGAGTTCAGCTTAATCTTAATACCCCATTCCAGACCGTAGTATGCTTTCTTGATACCTGTCATAGAAACGTAGGTGAATGCGCCTGCAATATCATCGAAGTAGTTCTGCCACTCGGTAACATCGGTCAGATAGCTATAGTAACCACTGACGTTAGCCTTCATCCAACTGGTCTCAAACTGATAGCCCAGTTCTGAACTGAATATTTTTTCGTTCTTCAGGTTGTCCACGAAGTCGTTGGTCATCTCAGGAGAAACGAAAGCTGCCTGAGCCTGTGGAGCCTTCAACTCGAAGCCTGCACCTACAGTAACGGTATTGCCTGGAGCAAACTTATAAGCCAGTCCAGCCTTAGCACCCCCGTCTAAGAACTTAGCCTTATTACTCTTGCCGTAAGAAAAGTCTGCAACCATACCATTGCGCATCTTACCGTCACGCTGAATGGTTGTACCACCGATGCGAGCGGCAATGAATGAGTGCAGGGCACCCTTGTTGTAGCGCATGTTGGTCCAGAGTTGGGCCTTTTGAACCAAAAGGTTATAGTCGTAACCGAAACGGTCACCTTCTTTGACCTCTGCATTGGGATTGTTTACGTCATACTGAACGCGAGGATCTTCCGGAGCATACTTTCCTAAAGCATAGGTGTTGATGTTATGGAAAGTCTTGGCACCCATCAGGTCTTCCATGGTCAGGTAGTGCATACCAGTGTTGTGAGCCAGTTGCAATCCGACGTTCCATGTGGTGGTCTTGCTTAGTTCCTTCTTCAAAGATGAAGAAAGCGTAATGTTGAAATTGTTGTTGTGTCTGGCCTGCATGTAGTAGGCTGCGTCACGACCTAAACGAGAAGCTGCCTCGTTGGCATAGTACAGACGGTCCCAGTTAATCTGACGATTAGCCTTACTATCCATCAGGTAGATGCGGGCATAGTCCCAATCTGCATAACCTTGTGGGGTGCGTCCCCAGTAGTCGTCCTCATTCCAAACATCATAGTAACTAGACGGCATGTTCTTCCAGTAGTCTGGAGCAGGGTTTTCACCACCGTTGTAGTTGAGCTTGGTGTTCTTGTACCATGAGTATCGACCTGCCAATGAGGTAGTCAACTTAGTCTTTGCGTCGATGTCCCAGTCCCATGTCAACATGAGGGTTGGAGCGAAGTCGTTGACAATGCGAGCGCTACGCTTCTTGCCGTTCTGGTAACCCCAGTTCGGGTTGTAGAAGTTGCTGTTAGCCAACCAATACATCTCATCGGTACCTGCACCTTGTGTGGCACGCTCTGTTGGGTTACCCCAAGTGACGATACTCAGTGCATGACCGTTACCAAACTTTTTTTCTGCTCCCAAGAAGTAAGAAAGGGCATTGTAGAACGTACCGTCAATATATGAGGTGTTCATGTTAGCCCAACGATAGGTAACGTTGGCTGAAAATGCCCATCCGTCAGGGCGCAGTCCCGTGTTGTAAGTGTACATGGCGCGAACGGTGTAGTTACGGTTAGCGCCACTCAACGTGAGACGCTGTCCCGTTGCCATGTGGCTGGGACGGAAGTCATAGTTGTTAGAACCACCCATGCCTGGCATAGAGAAGTTGTTGAACTCAAACGGAAGTGTGCTCTCCACATTACGAGTCTGTTGGTTCAGACCGCCCACCAGAGCGTAGCGGAACTGACCACTCTCCATGTCGTTCATTGCGGCTCCGTTAATGTAAATCTCATTGTACTTTTGGTTAAAAGCACGGTAACGGAAGCGAACAGGACTGAACGTAAAGCCTACTTGTGAGGCAAAAACATTCTGATTCGACGAGATAATGCTCACATTCTGCGACATATCGTCGTCTTCACCCAACTGAGCTTCCGTGAAAGTGAAGGCTTGTTCATCGACAACGGTGCTTTGAGCCTCTTGCTCCTCCTCCTCGGTAGTTACAGGAGTCTGGGCAAAAGCCATTGGCGCGAAACAGAGTGCGATCACGGCTAATTTCAGTTTCTTTTGCATAGTATAAGAGTTAGTTAATACTTATATGTTTGCTGCAAAGATAACAAATAAAATGTAAAATTAATCACTTTTTTGCGATTTTTTTTTGGTAAAATTAGATTTTTTCGAAAAAAATGCTTATCTTCGCCACATAAATCTAAAGAACTATATATAAGACTATGAAAAAAGTGTTATCCCTTATCGCTGTCATGTTCCTGGTAGGAACGATGAACGCACAGGCCCAGGAGAAGAAGTTCTCAGTGTATGCCATCGGTTTCTATAACCTTGAGAATCTGTTTGATACGTGTCATGACGCAGGTCATAATGACTATGAATATCTGCCCGACGGACGTAACAAATGGTCGGGTCTGAAATATACCCATAAGTTGCGCAACATGGCTCGCGTGTTGGCTGAGATGGGTACCGACAGATTACCACTTGTTGGTTGTGCTGCTATCGGTGTTTCGGAAGTTGAAAATGCCAAGTGTTTGACCGATCTTTGCAATCAGGAACCATTGAAGGCCCGCAACATCCAGTTCTGCCACATTGAGGGTCCCGACTTCCGTGGTGTTGACTGTGGTCTGCTTTATAATCCGTCATTGTTTACGGTTCGTAACGTGAAGCTCGTACCTTATATATATAAGAAGAAGGAAGACATCGAAAAGAATAGGGCTACCCGTGGTTTCTTGGTAGTCAGTGGAACATTGGCCGACGAGCATGTGACCATTATCGTTAATCACCTGCCTTCTCGTGGTGCCACTTCTTACTATCGTGAACTCGGTGGTGAGCAGATTCGTGCGGTGAAGGACTCGCTGATTAATGAAGACCCCAATGTGAAGCTCTTCATCATGGGTGATATGAACGATGACCCGAAGGATCCTTCTATGTCTGTTGCTTTGGGAGCAAAGCGTAAGATAGAAGAGGCAAAGAAACTAAACGACCTCTATAATCCTTTCTGGGATATCCATGCCAGTGGAACAGGAACGCTGATGTATGATGGTGCGTGGAACCTGTTCGACCAGATTATACTTTCTAACTCACTGCTGAACCAGAAAGGAAAGAAAGATTATTCAACTTTGAAGTTCTGGCAGCCACAGATTTTCCGTCGCGATTATCTGTTCCAGCAGGAGGGTAAATATAAGGGTGGAACCCTGCGTACCCATGCCGGTGGTGTATGGCTCGACGGCTATAGCGACCACTTGCCTACGCTGGTTTATGTCGTGAAGGAACAGAAATGATAGAAAGTATTAATTAAGAATATGACCATTATAGGAATTGCAGGCGGTACTGGCTCAGGAAAGACTACCGTCGTGAAGAAAATTGCAAATGTGCTGCCTCCTCATTGTGCAGCAGTTATCCCCCTTGACTCGTATTACAACGACACAACGGGACTTACTGATGAGGAACGCAGAGCCATCAATTTCGACCATCCTGACGCTTTCGACTGGAAATTGCTGACGGAGCAAATCAAGATGTTAAAGAATGGACAGGCGATAGAACAGCCTACCTATTCATATATCATCTCCAACCGTCTGCCCGAGACTGTTCATGTGGAACCCAAGCCCGTCATCATCTTAGAGGGCATCATGACACTGCACTACAAGAAACTGCGTGACATGATGGATTTGAAAATCTTCGTAGATACAGACGATGATGTCCGACTGATTCGTAATATCCGTCGTGATGTGGTAGAGCGTGGCCGTACGGTTGAGCAGGTGCTCGACCGTTACGAGAAAGTGCTCAAGCCAATGCATGAGCAATTTATCGAACCAACTAAGAAGTTTGCGGATTTAATCATCCCTTGGGGGCACGAGAATAGAACCGGAATTCATATCCTCAAAACCTTTATCGAGGGAATCGTCACCAACGTGTGACGAGATTTCTTCCGCATTTTGAGCCTCTTCTGCAGACCGTTGGCGTGCCAATTCATCACGCAGGTGGTCTGCTTGTTTACGGATGCTGTGAATTTTGAGTGAGTTAATGATTTCAGTTACTCCATAGAGCAGTGAGCACCAACCAAGGATAAGCAGAGGAATTTCTGCTGAATCCATGGGTCTAAACACAACAAACAGTCCTGTAATCAGCACTAGGGAAGGGGCAATCCAGAAAGAAAAAGAAATGGGGCCCAATCTGCGGGCGGAAATCAATGCCATCAACTGATTCAGACCTCCTAATATCATGATGGCTCCCAGAATGTACATCAAACCATGGATGAAAACACCTGGGGTCAGCGCCAGTGTCAAACCCAAGATAATGCTGCCAGCTCCAACGATAGGGAAGGTGGGCTGGGAGCCAGAGATGATTCGCCCTTCCTGGTCGGTAATCGTATATTCACTGGCGTGCTTCTTGGCATTCATGTATGCCATTAACGCTATGATACCTGACAACAGGAACAAGATACCAATGGCTACGGTAAGCCAAGTCACACCTTCGTCAGGATACTTAATCAACAATGCGCCAACCACGATGGCACAAACAGCACGGAAAATAGAACTCTGAAATATCTTCATTTTAAGTTTTGAATGGTTACATGCTGCAAAGATAATAAAAAATTGTATCTTTGCATCCATGAATACTAAAATTTTTCTTGTAAGACATGGCGAGACAATTGATAATGCCCGCCAAATCATGCAGGGACAGACGCAGGGCGAACTGAATGAGAAGGGTAGAGAACAAGCTCGTCAGGTGGCAGAGCGCTTGGCGAGTGAACAGATTGATGCTGTGATTGCCAGCGATTTACATCGTGCTGTTCAGACAGCTGAATATATAGCACAGCCTCATCATTTGGAGGTTACCACCACTGCTTTGATGAGAGAACGCGACTGGGGCTCGTTTACAGGTCGCTTTATTCCAGACCTGAAAGGTGAAGTGTGGCCTGATGATATTGAGAGCGAGGAAACTTTATTGCTGAGGGCTCGCGCGTTCCTATTATATATAGTGGCCACCTACCCTGGGAAAAGGGTGGTGGCCGTTGGTCATGGAATCTTCAATAAAGCTGTTTTGGCAGTCTATGCAAAATGTCCGATGCGAGAAGTTCAGCGGATGATGAACGCTGAAGTACGTATCTTAACGACCTCTGCTGAAAGCACCGCCTCGGCTTCCGTGACTTCCGCCTTGGCTAGCTCCACTGCTGTGGTGCCCACCGCTATGGCCTCCGCCAAAGGAACCCCCGCTGCTACTACGGGTAGTGCCACCGCTGAATGAACCGCTACTGTGCGATGAGTGTGAGGTAGAGTGGCTGCTTCCGAACGAACCCTGATGTCTTGAGGAACTTTCATTATTGAACGATCCACTACTTGGTCGTGAAGAACCGTTGTTGAACAATCCGTTGGTTGGACGTGAAGAGCCATTGTGGAATGTTCCACTCTGATGGCTGTGTGAACCATCGTGCCCGATGCGTCCCATGTTTTCGTGACGGTTTACTGTGGTACGGGTTGAACTATTACGCATACCTCCGTTGAAGTCCCTATGACGTACACCTCCGTTGATATCTCTGTGGTGGCTTATACGTCCGTGGTCACGATGGAAATCGCCACGATTCCAACGATCATGCATTCCGAAGTGTGAACGTCCTGCTACGGGGCGGAAGTGGTCGCGACGACCATAGTAATATCCACGTCCACCTACTACGTGCCAAGCATGTCCACCGCGATAGCTGGCGTAGAACACAGGGCGACCAAAGTAGAAGTAATCACGATGTGGATAGCGGGCATAAATGCCGAAGTGCCAAAAACCATCACGCCAGTAGAGTGGACGATAGAAATAGGTAGCTGCGCAGAATGCCTGCCACTGCCAATCCAACAGAACATAGCTCAGGTCCAAGTTACGACGCTCCCAGTAGTTGCCATAAACATCATCGTAACTCGTCACACCCATCAGGTAGTCGAGGTTAATTTCATAGGCAGCCTCATATTGTTCGTCCGTCAAGTTCAGCTCGTAAGCCATCTTGTCAGTCAGGAACAAAGCCTCGTTGCGTGCCTGTTCGTAGCTCATTGCCTTGCCCGTTGCTGCTATCGTCAGCATTGCTACTAGGGCTATCATCATCTTCTTCATATTGCTTGTTATTTTAAATGTTCGACAGTTCATTTATCTTTTCAACGGCAAAATTAGGAAGAAAATGATGACTATACAAAGGATTTTCCCTAAACAGAGAGGGGAATTTCCCTAAAAAGGCATAAACATTTGGTGTTATCACCAAAAAACACTATCTTTGTTCCGAAATTTGAAAGATGAACCTAAAGACTATTTTATTATACGGGTTGTTCTCCCTCTTCGTAGGCACATCGGCAGCACAGAGTGTGTTGACCGACCAGTATAATATGACGTGTTTGGATCTTAGCACGGGACTACCTCATAATAACGTTAATCAGGTCTTTACAGATAGCCAGGGATTTATATGGATTTCTACCTATGGCGGTGGTGTCGTGAGGTATGACGGCTATTCGTTTAACCGCTTAGAGGCGAAAGGCCTGATGGTCAGCAATTCCAGCAAGGGTTTTGCAGAGGATGGGCATCGCCGGCTATGGGTGGCTTTCGACGAGGGAACGGTGGTCATTGACATGCGTACCATGAGCCGTTTGACGCCCTCTTATGGTGACAGCCATATTGGTGATAGGCTCCGCCAACAATCTGTGAAGGTCTATTGTGACTCGAAGGGCAGTCTATGGCAAGTAACTCGTGACAGTGTGTTCCGTTATACCTTCGATGAGGAGGGTCGTGTAGTCCATATCAGCCGTTGCAGATATCATGGAAATACTCCCGACATTACTCTCTGTGATATTGAGAGCAATGGCACCGTATGGATTAATATCGAGGACGGACTCTACCGCCTTGTGGAGGCTGGTGATAAATTAATAAAGAAGAATACCGCTTCTGCTATGCAACAGTTGCATGGGCTTTATATAACGGATCTGTTGAAACGGAATTGGACAGTTTGGATTGCAACCAATCTGGGACTTTATGCCTATAATCAGAAACAGAATACACTCACGGCTTACCGACATACAGGCAATCCATACAGTTTGTCGCATGACCATGCTTCTTCTTTAGCAGTTGCTCCCGATGGACGTCTGTTGGTGGGAACACTTCGTGGTATGGACGTTTTTGACGAGCAACGCGGTGCCTTTGACCACTGGAATTCTTCTACGGTCGTTGAGCCTATGCCCAGTGATTTCGTTCATTGTCTGATGGTTCGTGAAGGCCAGATATGGATAGGTACGGAAACGGCAGGTGTAGTGAAACTAGCACCCAAACCCTTGATGCTTCAACATTACGTTCATCAGCCGGATAAGGTGACATCACTATCGCGGGGCCCTGTGAATGCCATGTATGCAGCCTCCGACGGCTCCTTATGGGCAGGCACCGTGGAAGGCGGTCTGAACCGAAAAGAGGGTAGGGGTGATGGGTTTGCACACTGGTCTATGTTTGATTTGGGACTTAAGCATAATTCCGTGTCAGTGTTGGAACCCGATGTTCATGGCAGGTTGTGGATTGGAACGTGGGGCGCAGGTCTTAACTATATCTCTTTATCTGCCCATGATCAGGTACATCATGTGACGATGCCGGAGAGCATGACTCCGCTGACTAATTATATAGGATCGTTGGCATACGACAAGTATCACGATGCATTGTGGATAGGAAGTAACGACGGTGTGTTCTATTATGACTTGAAGACTGGTGTGCTGAAAGATCCATTTAAGGGAAACCGTACCATACGAGGTTGCATCGGTAGTCATATAGACCGCGATGGCAACTTGTGGATAGGTTGTCTCTTAGGGGCTTTTGTAGTCAACTTGAAAACCCCGACATTCTCTCATCGCCTTTTCCGTAATAAGCTCAATAATCCCGAGTCTCCGGTTGTTGACAAAATATGCTGTTTCTGTGAAGCTAGTGATGGAACCATGTGGCTAGGGTCTAATGGCTATGGCTTATATAAGAGAGTGGTTTCTAGCGATGGCAAATGGACCTTTGAAGTATTAACGACGGATGACGGACTTGCAAATAATGCCGTAAAAGGTATCGTTGAGGATGAACAGGGTAGGCTTTGGATTACTACAAATAATGGAATGTCGGTGTATAACCCTCGTACGCGTACCTTTAATAATTATAGTCAACGTGACGGCCTTCCATGTCAGCGCTTTTATTGGAACTCTGCAGTAAAGGGGGCTGATGGTACTGTATATCTGGGTAGTTTGGACGGGTTGACTGAAATAAAAGGTGAGAATACCGAAATCAAGTACTCGAATCATTTAACTTTTACCCGTCTGTTGGTGGATAACCAGGAAGTGACGGCGGCCAATAGTGATATCTTGGATGCCGATATCTCTCAGGCTTCTTGCATCAGGCTTCATGAGTCGAACAAGTCGTTCTCCATTAGTTTCTCTACTTTGACCTACGGAGGCGAGTCACAAGGACGTTACAGCTACCGCTTGAAAGGGTTTGATGACGAGTGGACAGTTTTGAATCCTACTGAAAATTCGGTACGCTATACTACACTAAAGCCTGGGAAATATACCTTTGAGGTGGAATATACAGACGGTATTGATGCCGAAAAAAGCGTTATCAGTATTCAAGTTGTGGTGGCTCCCTATTTCTGGAAGAGTTGGTGGTTTGTCCTTTTGCTGTTGTTGCTGCTGGCTGGGGTTGCAATGTGGATTTATCGCCAGAGAATTGATAAGTTGCGACAACAGGAAGCAGAGAAACTGTTACAACCCATTCGTCGTGTTCTTGATGAGTCTGATGATCCTGAACAATTGCAGTCGCGTATTCAAAACATTTTGGATAATCATGAGCGCCTACAGAAAAGCTATCGACGCACTTTGGAGGCTGATAAACAGGAGGTGCTGCGTACTAAGAAATCGTTTATGGAGCGTGCTACGGAGGTGATGGAACAGAACTACATGAACAGCGAGTTTGGTATCGCTGAACTAGCGGAGGCTTTAGGGGTAAGCCGTACGCTCCTTTCTAAACGCTTGAATGCAGAAACAGGACAAAGCACTGGCCAGTTTATCAGAAACTATCGTCTGTCCGTTGCCAAGAAAATGATATTGGAAAACCAAGGCAATCGAAATATTACCGAGATAGCATATCGCGTTGGTTTTAATGACCCAAAGTATTTCACCCGTTGTTTTACCCGCCGTTATGGTAATAATCCAAGTTCTTATACGGGAGAGGACGCTTTGGTGGACAAATAAGCATAAAACAGATGATAAACCGTGTAAAAAGTGGGCAAATAACTATTTTATCCACCTTATTTGTTGGTTTGTCCACCAGTTGAATTTCTAAAACACCTATCTTTGCGGCCATATTATTACTATTAATTATTTTTTAACTTTAAAACAAATAACAATGAGAAAACAAACTTTATTCTCTGTTATGCTCGTGTTGGGACTGACGGGAGGACTTACTGTCTGCCCTCTGCCGGTAAACGCTACGGTGACCCAACAGACCATAAAAGTGAAGGGACAGGTTGTTGACCAGGACGGTGAACCGCTGATTGGTGCCACTGTCAGGGTTAAAGGTGTCCAGTCGGGTGTTGTTACTGATTTCGACGGTAACTTTGAAATTAGCGCTGCAGGCAATGCGACACTGGTGATTAGTTATGTGGGCTACAAAGACCGTGAGGTGGCTGTACGCAATCGTGCTATTCTGGATGCCATCCAGTTGGAGTCCGATTCCCATCTGCTCGATCAAGTAGTCGTTGTGGGTTACGGTACGCAGAAGAAGGCCGACCTGACCGGTTCTGTCTCTATCGTTAACGCTGACGAACTGAAGCGTGTCTCGAACTCAAACATTTCTACGATGTTGGAAGGTAAGGTAGCCGGTGTACAGATTACTTCAGATGGTCAGCCTGGTGCTGATCCTTCTGTACGTATCCGTGGTATCGGTTCTTTCGGAAGTACTGCTCCTCTCTATGTCATTGACGGTGTGCCCATGGGTACAACTATCCGTGACTTCTCTCCTAACGACATTGAGACCATTCAGGTGTTGAAGGACGCTTCTGCAGGTGCTATCTACGGTTCTCGTGCTGCCAACGGTGTGGTTATCATCACGACCAAGAGCGGTAAGAAAGACCAGCCCCTGAAGGTGGACTATAAGGGATATTTTGGCGTTGACTGGATTCCCAGCAGCACTTATGACATTATGAATGCCGACCAGTACAGTGATTATCTTGGTCATGCAGCTGCCAATTCCAATACACCTCTGCCCAGTGGCTATAGTCTTGGAGCCGATGGCAAGTACCATTTCATGGACGACACCAATACAGATTGGTTCAAGGAGGTCTTTAAAACTGGTACACGTCAGAACCATAATGTTAATCTGAGTGGTGGTGGCGCTAATAATACTTATAATGTGGGTCTCGACTATTTCCAGCAGAAGGGTACGTTGGAAGGTGCTGGTCCTAACTATAATCGTTTCACGGCTCGTGTGAACAATATGATGGAGACCAAATTTATCCAGTTCAACACCAGTCTGGTGTACTCACACTCCAACCAGGACAATATGGGTCTTTCAAATGCCAATGAGTATGTACAGGGTCTCTATGGCGACGTGACCAACGTGCTGCGTGGTACATTGCTAATGCAGCCTACAATCAAGGCATACGATGAAAGCACATGGTATTTGGACGATGTAGTGCCTGCTGCCAGAAATTACAACTATGATGCCTACGGCTATGGTGTTTATTATAATGATATCCATGGTGATATCTCTGCTTCGAACCCCTTGCTGGTCAACAACATGCTGACCCGTAAAACCATTGTAGATCGTGTTGTTGCTACAGGTTCGGCTGATGTGAACTTGCTGAAGATGATTGGTTTGGATACCAAGAATCACAAGCTGAACTACAAACTCAATCTCTCATATAGCAAGACCAATGCTCAGGATAAGACTTGGGTTGCGGCTTGGATTCAGAGTAACCGTGTATATCTCGACAAGAGTAACGAGCGTCTGACAGAAAACAAGCGCACCTATTCAGACTTCCTGGTTGAGAATACGCTGACATGGGATGGCAACATAGGATTACACCATATCAATCTCTTAGGCGGTATCACCTACGAGGAGGAGAATACCCATCTTTTGAACGCATGGGGTATCAACCTCACAGAGCCCTACTATCTCCATCCTCAGAAGGCCGAGACGCGTGAATCAGAATCGTATGAATATAAACACGCTCTGACATCTTTCATTGGTCGTTTGAACTATGACTATGATGGTAAGTATCTGCTCTCGTTTGTCATCCGTCGCGACGGTAGCTCACGTCTTACGAAAGATATCCGCTGGGGTACTTTCCCATCCGTATCAGTAGGTTGGCGTTTTGATAAGGAAAAGTTCTTCCCCATCGACCGTAACATTGTTAATATGTTTAAGGTTCGCGCCAGCTATGGTGAGCTTGGTAACGAGAACATCGGTGAGTATGCTTATCAGTCAGTGTATCGTCCAGGCTATATGAGCTATAGTTTTGGCAATACAGTTGTCTATGGCTCGTCTATTGAAGACTACGTGAACAATCAGCTAGCATGGGAGAAGAAGTCAACGACCAATGTTGGTATCGATCTGGCTTTGTTCAACAACCGCTTAGAGTTCACTGCCGAGTGGTATAAGAACAAGTCGACAGACCTGTTGTACTCTGTTCCCGTTCCTGCCAACGCTGGTGTAAGAAACGAGACAGTGACCATGAATGCCGCTTCTATGGAGAACAGCGGTTTCGAGTTCTCTGCAACCTATCGTAATCGCGACCACGCTCTGAAATGGCAGGTAGCTGCTAACCTGAGCACGCTGAAGAACAAGGTTACCAAGCTCGGTTTCGGCGATGAGTCATATGTCACGGTTGACTATATTACTAGGGTAGGTGAGGAAGTTGGTCAGTTCTATGGCTATGTCTATGAGGGTATTGCCCGTACACAGGCTGACCTTGACGACCATGCCACTCAGGCAGGAGCTCAAGTCGGTGATTGTCTATATAAGGATGTGAATGAGGATGGAAAGATTGATGCAGACGACCGTGTCGTCCTTGGGAGTGGACTTCCCAAAGTGAACTTTGGTATCAGTGCCCATCTGGAGTATAAGAATTTTGATCTGAGCATCTCAACCTTTGGTGCCTTGAACTATCATGTTTCCGATGGTATCTATAATAGTCTGAACTCCAGCTACGGTTGGGCTAACAAGAGTGTTTCTGTTGGTGATGCCAACCGCTATTCCGAGGATGGCCTGACCTATATATCTAGCGTTCCCCGTACTTACATTACCGCTAATGGTGAGGCTTGGAATGACTATTTCAGCGATCGTATGATTCAGAATGCAGCTTATTGGAAGATTGCCAATATTGAATTGGGCTACAACTTCCCAGACAAGTGGTTCAAGGGTGTTGTCTCTGGTGTTCGTGCATACGTTTCTGCCCAGAACCTCCATACCTTTACAAAATATAAAGGCTACAATGTGGACTATGCTGGTGGCACATTCACTCCAGGTTTCAACTGGTGCTCATATCCTAGTGCACGCAGCTTCATGGCTGGTATTCTTTTCTCATTCTAATATATAAAGAGGTAATTATTATGAAACTATATAAATTTTCATTTGCCCTGATGTTGGGCATCAGTATGCTGACTTCGTGTAGCGATAAGTTGGAGCTGACCAACCCCAACGACCCGACTACAGGTACTTTCGGCAATACTACGCAAGACTTGGAGGATGCAGTCATTGCCTGTTATCATCATACCCGTATGGAGGGTACCTACGCCCGTGTAGGTTATACTTTGGAGTGCTGTCGTGGTGACGAGGTCTGGAACGTCGCTCAGTCGTGGAACCACCTGTCAGCTGACAACCTGAATGTATCTATTGACAATGGTGAGGTAGCATGGATCTGGCGCGACTGGTACTATGTCATCAATATTACTAATTTCGTAATCACCAAGTGTGGCGAAGATGACAGCGCACTCTCTGAGGCTATGAAGCGCATCAAGGGACAGGCCCTCTTCATCCGTGGTCTGGCCTATTACAACCTTTCCAATTTCTATCAGAATCCTGCCATCATTCTGGATTACAACTCATACTCTTCTCTCGAAGGCCTTTATGCAGCCAATCACGAGGAGGGTGAGACCGATCCTAATGCTCAGTATGACAGAGTGCTCGACCAGGTGGAGAAGGACTTCTCTGAGGCTATGACGCTGCTGCCTACCCGCGATGCAGGTGGTGAGTGGGCCAAAGGTCGTGCCACCAGCGGTGCTGCTGCCGGCTACTACGCCCGTGCACTGATGCAGCGCCACAAGTATAGCCAGGCTCTCACCGTGCTGAAGGATATCATCGCTGGTAACTATGGCCACTATGAGCTGATGAAGAACTATGGTGACAACTTCCGCGAGGGCAGTGCCTACGAGAATAATGCCGAAAGCCTTTACGAGGTCCAGTTCCTCGACTATGGAACTCAGGGTTCAGATGATGAGTGGACACCAGTGAACATTAGTAAGAATGCTTCTCAGGGAAATGCCTTGGAGGCTAACTTCGCACCTGCAAGTACAGGTAGCTGGCAGGACTTGGCAGCTGCTCCCTGGCTCTATTGGCTCTTCAAGGATGGTGACAAGACCAAGGACGGTAAGCTCGATCCTCGTCTGTATTGGACACTTGGAACTTATGAGACTGATTGGGAAACCTATTCAGACGGTTTAGGAAATATGTGTTACACAGAAAAGATGTCTGATGAGAACCCCGCTGTTGTCAATACTGTCAATGGTGGTATTCCCGTTGCCAAATACACCAACTTCCGCACAGGTCTTTATGCCTCAGTGGTTACTGGTCTGAAGTGTGGTATCAATATCCGTCTCATGCGTTATTCAGACGTACTGCTGCGTGCTGCTGAGTGTGAGAACGAGGTCAATGATCGTCCTACCCAGCAGGCTATTGACTGGATTAACGAGGTGCGTCGCCGTGCCAACCTGAACGATTTGGCGCTTGCCGACTTCAGCTCAAAGGATAAGCTCTTCGAGCAGATTGCCAACGTCGAGCGTCCTAAGGAGTTCGGTTGTGAGGCAGGCCGTTGCTACGACCTCATCCGTTGGGGCTTCTTTCATGATGCCAACCGCCTGCAGCAGTTGAAGGAGCATGGTGCTTACAAGCTCGCTGCTGATGTGAAGGAAAAGATAGTCTATGGTACCTCTGGCGTTGAGAGTACTTTCGACAAATACCAGGCAGGTCATGAGTATTTCCCCATTTATCAGAACTATCTGAATGTGAACTCTAGCCTCGTGGGTAACTCTGCAAATAAAGATATAGACAACTCAGTGTACTTTAGCAATAATCATTGGACCGTTCATCCTGTAGTTGATTTGAGCAAATAACAATAAAACTTATAATAGATAAAGATTATGAAATATCTCAATAAATTTGTTTCAGCTCTTTTCGTTGCAACACTTGGTATCATGACGTTGACAAGTTGTGAAGGTGCTGATCTTTATAAGATAAATGCCCCTGACTGGCTCTCAGAAATGGGCGGCGAAGAAGAAGAGGAGGAGCAGGAAGAGCTCGTTGGCCAGATGGAAGATGTGTATAACATCGGTAAAGAGGACCTCAGTTCAGGATTCTGGACGCTGGGTAAGACCACCGTTGTTCCTGCTGGTGCGAAATGGCAGTGTCAGTTTAAACTGACTGTCAATCCAGATAATAAGTATTATAAGAACTTCTATGTTGTTCTGAACGCATGTACTAATGCAGAGACAGGAGAACTCGGTGATGAATATGGTGTTATCCGTTATGATAACGACCCTTCTAAGAACTCAGAGTGGAATACGACAGGAACTGAGATTGACCGTAGTCTCGTTAGTGGCAACTTTGTCAATTCGTCAGGAGATGACGATATTGATGCCTCCGTACAGAAGATGAACGGAACGATTACACTGACTGTTGACCGTACTGATGGTGGTCTCTTCATCAAAATGACCAATGGTACGTTGACAAAGACATATACTCAGACCACTTCATTCCCATCAACAGGGGCTGACGCACCCATCGCGTGCCGAATCGGTGTTGAGGGTTCATTGGTTAGCTTTATTTCTACCAATATCGAGCCTATCGGTGGCCGTACCTCTGCTAATGATAAGCAGCCTGTTTCTATGGAGTTGACTGGCGTTCCAAGCGAGGTGCTTGTTGGTACGACTTTGGAGGAGGCTATGGCTAATGTGACAGCTACTGTAACCTTCGAAGAGGGTGTAACTGCTAACGTGACTGCTGCTGATCTGCAGTTTGAGGCTATTCCTAATATGACAGAGGTCGGTACGAAGACACTTGTCGTTATCTACAACAAGACCTTCAAGGGTCTCAATGCCGACAAGCCTATCATTGCCAGCAAGACATTCAATGTCGTGAAGGAGCTCTCTGCATTCACTCAGACCGTGGTTGTTCCAACACCACTCATCTTGGGTGCTGAAGATAATACCACTGGCTGGTGGGGCGCTCATACCGAGAATATCAAGATTGCTCCGAAGGAGACGAAGGTTACGACCTTTACCAATCACACTTCTGGTGTAAACAACTGGAACAACTTCGTCATCGTACTCTGCAAGGCAAGCAACGCTGAATATGCAGTCGTTCGTGCCGACAACTATGGTTGGGGCGATGGCTATGCAGCATGTACTCCAATAGGAGGCTTCGGTGCTGATGATGATGCATGGGCTGCATGGCGCGCTGACATGGAAGGTGCTAAGGTGACTACCTATGTGACCAATAATGGCGATGGTACTGCCGATGTCAAGGCTGTTATGGTTGGCAATAGCGGAAACGTTTATCAGCAGGAGTACAAGGGTATCAATACCGTTGATCCGGACGACTTCTACTTCCGCTTCACAGTGGATGGCTGCCACCTCGTATTCGACAAGGAACTGGGCGCTTCCGACTGTTCTACAGGTTGGTGGGGAGCACACTCTACGAATATTCAGGTGATAGGTCATCAAGAGTGTACTGTCAACCTCACGAACTATTCTTCATGTGCAAACAACTGGAACAACTTCGTCATCGTGCTCTGTAAGGCAGACAATACTGAATATGCAGTAGTTCGTGCTGACAACTTCGGCTGGGGCGATGGCTATGCAGCATGTACTCCAATTATGGAGGCTGGAAGAGACTGGGATGTTTGGCGTCCTGCGATGAATGGTGCTAAAGTTTCTGCCAAGATCGTGAATAATGGCGATGGCACTGCTGACATCAAGGTTGTGATGCATGGCAACAATGGTGTTGACTATACTCAGGATTATATCGGCATCAATACCATTGATCCTGATAACTTCTACTTCCGCTTCACTGTCGACAGCAGTTATCTGGTATTCGAATAATCATTTAAAAGAATCGTATTATGAAATATATCTCTAAACTATTAGCGCTGTTTGCCATCGGAATGATGGCAACAGCCTGTAGCAACGACCTCAATGAGGTAAACCTTCCTCTGACAGTAACTGTCCCCACGGTGTCTTCAGTTTCTGGTAGCTCAGCCATTGTGACTGCAACAGCTACAGGTTCGCACATCACCCATCGTGGTGTTTGTTACTCAACATCACCCAATCCTACTGTTAGTGATGATAAGGTGTATTCTAACAGTAAGGATATGGTTCTGACCATTGGCGGTCTTGCTAAGAGTACGACCTACTACGTTCGTGGTTTCGCACAGACAAGTTATGATGTCGCTTATTCAGATGAAGTGTCTTTTACAACGACCTCTTCTGAATCTGCTGATGACGATCCTCAGACAGAGGGTCCAACGGCATTGAAGCGTGTCAGCGTTCATGATCCTAGCGTGGTTTGGGATCCGACAACAAGCAGCTATTATATCTTCGGTTCTCACCGTGCTGCTGCTAAGTGTAACAATATGATGTCATGGGAGACATTTACTGCTCCTTGGGCTACTGCAACCAGCACAAACGCCGATAATATTGATGCATTTACCACTCCTCAGGTTACTAAGGTAAAGAAGGGTGGAGTAGAGTACGATCTTAACTTCAACGCTCTTGCTTGGTCTCAACGCGGTAGTGCAACATACGATATCAATGGCAATATGTGGGCTCCAGATGTCATCTATAACAAGAAGATGGGTAAGTATTGTATGTATCTCAGCATCAATGGTGAAGGATGGTATTCAAGTATCATCATGTTGACGGCAGACCAGATTACCGGACCTTATCGCTATCAGGCTCCTGTCGTGATGAGCGGATTCCGCGCACAGTCCAGCTATACAGCTACAGACGCTTCGATTGTACTGGGCGAGACGATGCCCGACCGCTATGCTCCAAGCGACAACTATGGCAATCACTGGCCTAATGCCATTGACCCCTGTGTCTTCTATGACGAGAATGGCAAGCTGTGGATGACTTATGGCTCTTGGAGCGGTGGTATCTTCATGCTGGAACTCGACGAGGAGACTGGTCTGCGTGACTATGATGTCACTTATGCAGAGAGTGAGACCTCAGATCCTTACTTCGGTAAGAAGATTGCCGGTGGTTATTATAGCTCAGGTGAGGCTTCTTATATCGAGTATATCGGTGGCTATTACTTCCTGTTCGTGACCTATGGTGGTCTGGAGGCTGCTAGCGGCTATCAGATGCGTGTGTTCCGTTCATTGAATCCTGACGGACCCTTTGTTGACAGCAAGGGAAGTTCTGCGGTTTATGATGCTTATCAGCTGAACTTCGGGCCTACAGAGAATGACGGCTTCCGTGGTGTGAATATCTTTGGTGCGTATGATGACTGGGGCTTCCAGACTGTAGGTGATTGGGGTGAGCGTGCCCAGGGTCATAACAGTATCATTGCTGCTCAAGACGGACGTACCTATCTGGTTTATCATACACGTTTCCAGAATCGTGGCGAGGGTCACGAGGTGCGTGTTCATCAGGTTTATCAGAACGAAGAGGGCTGGTTGGTAGCTGCTCCGTTTGAATACACTGGTGAGGGTGTGAAGAGTGCAGGTATTGCTGCTGCACAGAAAGTGCCTACAGCTGATATCCCAGGTGCTTATAAGTTGCTGACTCATCAATACGGACTGGATCATGCTGCCAAGGAATATGCAGCTCCTGTGGATGTAACCCTCAATGCTGATGGTACTATTTCCGGTGATGTTACTGGTACTTGGACTATCAAAACAGGTACTTCCTATATCACTATCAAGATTGGTTCAGAATTTAAGGGTGTCATGGTTCCTCAGACATTGGAGCCTTACGATACCAAGGTTCCTTGCTTCACGGCTCTTGACAGTCAAACAGGTGTTACCATTTGGGGTTACAAAGCTCCTGTGGAATAATAAAAGCAGATGATTAATGAAACGAATTCTCTCTATAGTGGTGGTGCTCCTTGTGAGCACCACACTATATTCTCAGTCCCATTACAAAAGGTCTCCCGATGAGACTTTTCAAACAGAGCAGCCTATGGTCCACGACCCAGTGATGGCCTATGAGGACAGTACTTATTATATATATAGTACAGGCATGGGCATCCAGCAAATGATGTCGAAGGACCGGAAGACATGGACGATAATCGGACGGCCAGTGATGTCTGTTATCCCACAATGGACACAAGACTCTGTGGCTGGGTTCCAGTATCATGTCTGGGCACCGGACATCATCCGCTGGCACGGACAATGGTGGATGGCCTACAGCTGTTCCACGTTCGGAAAGAACGGATCTGCCATTGGCCTGCTCTCTACTCGTAGCCTAGCCTCGGGTATTTGGGATGACAGAGGGAGTATTGTTACTTCTCGTGAGAAGCGTGATAACTGGAATGCCATTGACCCTTGTTTTGTTCTCGACGATGATGACAAGCCTTGGCTGGTTTGGGGCTCTTTCTGGGATGGAATCCAACTAGCTCGTCTTGATACGACGATGCATCTTGCCAAAAGAGAGAAACCTCGTACCATAGCTCGTCGTTATGATCCAAACTACAAGAATCCTGCTCCCAATCCTACTTCTAAGTTTGCAGGAACCAATGCGATAGAAGCACCATTTATCTTCAAGCATGAGGGGTGGTACTATCTCTTTGTGTCGTGGGACTACTGTTGCCGTGGGGCGAAGAGTGATTATCGAGTGGCGGTAGGTCGCAGCAAAAGTGTCAGCGGTCCCTACCTTGATGCCGATGGCAAGGATATGTTGTTAGGTGGTGGCACAGTTGTTCTTGAAGGAGATAAACGCCAGTTTGAGGCGGCAGGTCATTGTGCTGTTTATCATCTTGATGATCAGGATATCTTTATTTGTCATGGCTATAGTACAAATCATAAAGGTGTTCCTGTCCTTATACAACGTTTAATTCGATGGACATTAGAGGGATGGCCTCAAATAGAGATTTAAATCGATATGAAATGAGAAATATTCTATTGATTCTTTTATCCGTAATATCATCGACTATTTATGCCCAGTCGTGGACAGCCGATAATGGCAATGGTACATTTACAAACCCGCTGTTCTATGAAGAGTTTTCCGATCCTGATATTATCCGTGTAGGGGATGACTATTATCTGGCTGGAACTACGATGCAAAGTGTGCCAGGGCTTGTCATCCTTCACTCAAAGGACCTTGTAAATTGGGAAAATGTCAGTTATTGCTTTGACCGTTTCGACTTTGACGATGATGCCTTCTCGTTGAAAAACCACAAAGAGGTTTATGGTCAGGGTGTGTGGGCACCAGCCATCCGTTATGCCAACGGCCAGTTTTATGTCTTTACGAATATCAATGGTAAGGGTCTCCAGTGTTATACCTCCAAGGATATCCGGGGACCGTGGAAACATCATAACATGCAGGGCCGTATCTACGACCTTTCTGTGCTCTTCGACGACGATGGAAAGATATATGCCATTCATGGCTATGGAGAGGTGAAGTGCACAGAACTGAAACCTGACATGAGCGGACCGAAAGAGGAAACAGAGCGTGTCATCATCCCTGAGGGTAATGCAGTAGGGGAGGGACACCACATGTATAAGATAAATGGCATGTACTACCTTATCTCTACCGATTATAAACCGAACGGACGAACGCTTTGTTCGCGGTCCAAGAGTATCTGGGGACCTTACGAGACCATCACCATCACGGCTGACGAGACGTTCGGCTATCATGCGGCTCCACTGACACAGGTGCCTCGTGATGTGAAGTACCGCATTGGTGAGGATGGTACATCGTTTGGTATTCCAGCAGTTGACAAGGATGCTACCGCTTGTACCAATATCCATCAAGGGGGTATTGTCGAAGACCAGAACGGTCAATGGTGGGCCTTGCTGATGATGGACTTCCATTCCATCGGGCGTACGGTGACACTGGCACCGATAACGTGGAAAGACGGCTGGCCCATGCTGGGGCTGGAGGGTAATCTTGGGCGTGCTCCACGTACATGGCTCAAACCAAATATCCAGTCTGTTGCTGCGCCACAGCAGCAAGCAACACACTTCGCTCCCTATCAGCGCTCTGAGGACTTCAACGGCAAGATGCTGGGCCGTGTATGGCAGTGGAACCACAATCCCGATGACAGCAAATGGAGCCTGAAGAAAGGACGTCTGCGCCTGCAATCGATGCCTGCAGAACAGCTGATGTGGGCTCGCAACACGTTGACGCAGCGCGTCATTGGTCCTACCAGCGTTGCTACCGTCGAACTCTATGTTCAAGGTATGAAGGATGGCGACGTTGCCGGACTGGGTAACATCAATGTGCCCTGCTCGTGGATTGGTGTCACCAAGGATGACTCTCGCCTGCATCTACGCTGTTTCGAACAAGCTGTCAACGATACTGTGACCTTAGGTATCGCCGCAACAGACGGGACCATCAAAAAAGTTTGGTTGCGCATGGTAGGTGACTATGACCATGACCAGGCACACTATGAATACTCGCTCAATGGCGAGGATTATCACCAGATAGGCCGTGAGATGCCTTTAAGCTATCAGCTCATCACCTTCCAAGGCTCGCGCCACGCCCTCTTTGCTTTCAATCACAAGGGCAAGCAGGGTGGCTATGCAGAGTTTGACAATTTCACTGTCGTAGAGCCCAAGGCTGACCGTTCGGGTAATATTCCTTACGGCAAGAGTTTCCGTATCATCAATCTTGCCACAGGTCGTCCTGCTATTGCTCTGGAGCATGGCCTGTTGCATGACACCTATGCCAAGGACAATTCCAAGTTAACACGTTTTCGTATCATTGATAAAGGACAGGGACAGGTTATTCTCCAGTGCGAGGATGGTCGCTACGTCTTCTGTGCCGGCTATGGTCTTGCCGGTGATGTCCGTCTGACCACTGATGCTACGAAAGCCGAGGTGTTTATGTGGCAAGACTACCTCGACCATGAGTTCATGCTCATGTCAATGCGTACCCACCGGTATGTCGGCAAGAGTCCTACTACGGGCAGTCCTTATTCTATGGACTTTACAGGTGCCGACCCTGCCCGTCGCAATGGGGCTGTCTTCCGTTGGGAAGAATAATATGATCATTTGTATAACTTTATAAAACCTAAGAAAATGAAGAAAAGATTATTATCATTGGCTGTCGTCATGGGTACATCCCTTGTCGCTATGGCACAAATGACGATGGATGTAAGTACCAAGAAGTTGGGTGCTCCCATCCAATCGACCATGTATGGTATTTTTTTCGAGGACATCAACTATGCCGCTGATGGCGGTTTGTATGGTGAACTGGTGAAGAATCGCTCTTTCGAGTTCCCTCAGCACTTGATGGGCTGGCAGGCTTTTGGCCGTATCGAAGTGGAGGATGACGGGCCCTTTGAGCGTTGTCCACACTATGTGGAACTGAGCGACCCGGGACATCGTGACCGTCGCACAGGTCTGGTGAACGAGGGCTACTTCGGCATTGGTGTGAAGAAGGGTGAGAACTATCGCTTCTCCGTATGGGCGAAGGCTCCTAAGGGTAACTCTGCCATCCGCATCCAGTTGATTCAGGAGAATTCAATGGATGAGCAGCAGGAGTTTGCCGAGCAGAAACTGGATATCACCTCCAAGGAATGGAAGAAATACACTGTTACGCTGACCGCTACGAAAACACTGAAGCATGCCAAACTGCGCATCTTCCTGAACAGTGCTAACAAAGTATGTCTGGAGCATGTGTCGTTGTTCCCTGTCAATACCTATAAGAACCGTGAGAATGGTATGCGTCGCGACCTGGCACAGGCTTTGGAAGACCTGCATCCGGGCATTTTCCGCTTCCCTGGTGGATGCATCGTGGAGGGTACTGACCTGGCAACTCGTTATCAGTGGAAAAACTCAGTAGGTCCCGTAGAGAACCGTCCACTGAACCAGAATCGCTGGGAACATACTTTTGACTTCCGCTACTATCCAGACTACTATCAGTCGTACGGATTGGGCTTCTTTGAGTTTTTCCAACTGGCTGAGGACATTGGTGCCGAACCATTGCCTGTCATCTCGTGCGGACTGAGCTGTCAGTTCCAGAACCCTGACCCAACCAAGCCTGGCGTACATGTTGCCATTGACGACCTGGATTCCTATATTCAGGATGCCCTCGACCTTGTGGAGTTTGCCAATGGTGATGTAACCACTAAGTGGGGTAAGATGCGTGCCGATATGGGTCATCCTGCTCCTTTTAACCTGAAGTTCCTGGGTGTCGGTAACGAGCAGTGGGACTACGACGAGGCTCATGGCGGTTTTGGTCCTGTATTTACTGAGCGACTGAAGAAGTTCAGCGATGCCCTCCGTGCCAAATACCCAACACTGAAACTGATAGGTACCACTGGACCTAACTCTGAGGGATGGGATTTCGATCTGCTACAGCCCCGCATGAAGGAACTGAAGGTGGACCTCTACGACGAGCACTATTATCGTGACGAGGCATGGTTCCTGAGTCACGGCCTGCGCTACGACGCTTACGACCGCAAGGGCCCGAAAGTGTTTGCCGGTGAGTATGCTTGTCATGGAAAGGGCAAAAAGTGGAACCACTACGAGGCCGCTATCTTGGAGGCTGGTCACATGACGGGCTTCGAGCGTAATGCCGACATTGTACACATGACGACGCCCGCTCCTCTCTTCGCCCATGTCGACGGATGGCAGTGGCGTCCTGACCAGATTTGGTACGACCAGACACAGATGTTCAAGACTGTGAGCTACTACGTTCAGCAGATGTATGCTACCAACAAGGGTACGCATGTGCTGTCGCTGACTACACCAGCCAAGACGAAGAAAGGCAAGCCCCAGCCTGTAGCCAACCAGGAAGGCCAAAACGGACTCTTTGCGTCAGCAGCCTTTGACAAGGAAGCCAACGAGGTCATTGTCAAAGTGGTCAACACATCGAAGAGCGCACAGCCCATCACACTGAATCTGAAAGATATGGCTGGTGCTGAAACCGCACAAACGCTTACCCTGAGTCATCAGGGCCTCGATGACGAGAATAGCATCCAGCAGCCTGAACTCATCACACCGAAGAAGGGTAGTGTTGCAGTCGAGGCAGGCAAGAAACAGTCGGTCATCAACGACCAGATTCCCGCCATGTCGTTCCGTATCTACCGCATCAAGAAATAAATCAGTATTTGTGGAAACTCCATGTTTGGCTGCCTTTGGTAATGACGAGTTGGTCGTTATCCAAGGCAGCTATCTTTACCCTGATGTTGTTGAAAGGCTTGAAACCAAAGGACTCTTCAACGGTGATGGTGTCAGACTTTTGTTCCTTTTCCGAATAACACTGGATGAACAGGCTGTCGCCTACATGTTGGAAATTACCATATACAGCACCTGTGTTCATGTCTTTGATCAAAGAGACAGAACCAGAGAAACTAATATATTTCGAATCATAATTGTCCAAACGCCACTGGCCTAACAAGTCGCCTGCATCTTTGCCTTCTTGACATGATGTAAGAAGGAAGATGTATGATGCAAAAAGTAGGAGGATTTTATAGTATTTTGCCATGATAACCTATTTTTAAGTTGAACGTATTACAATCGCCGAAGACATTTCCTTTATCGATGGCATAGGCAGCTGAGAACTGCCAGGAACCTAAGGTGTAGATGCCTTGTAGCATGGCGTCAAAAGAATGCAACTTTTGGGGAGCAGGAGCACTATAGGTACCCCATCCTTCTTGATAAGAGCCTTTGACCAGATAGGATATACGGTCGGTAATCTCTCCATTGATACCCACATGCCAAGCCTTGACACGATTGTTGCGGAATTGGGTATATCCCTCCTTATTATATATAGGTGACGTAATAAGTCCGATACCAGGTGTCATGCCGTAGTGTGAATATGTATCGTAGAACATGTGATTGTAATAGTTGTCGTTACCTGTCACAAGGTCGGTAATCTGACTGCGGATAGGTTCTGGATAGTCGCCACTGTCCCAATGTAACGGACCCGACTGGTTGGTGCTCTGGAAATATTCCACTACGGCACCACGAACATATTGTTTCCCTGGAGTCTTGTTAGTGTACTGCAATCCCCAGAGTCCGTCCCATCCGTTACCCTTACGAATACCTGAACCATCCTCAAAGGGATTGTCCAGATAAGCCTGTAGCTGATGGTTCTGGTTGATGTTCCATCCTATCTGATAGGTCATCACACCCACGTGGTTACCATACACCCAGTCTTCCAGCGCCTCGTTTTCAAAATAGTTGCTATCGCCCAAAGGCAGGATAACGTTCCAGATAGCTTTTAGGTTGGCAGGTTTGCTTTTCACAACCAACTCACCTGTCTCATAGTTATAGCTTGTACCTCCAAACTGGGCTACATGTTCAATACCCACCGTTACGAAGATAGGCTTCTCAGGATTACTGCGGATATACAGGTGCTTCTGATGGTAATAAGCTCCTGTTGCATATAGGATGTTTTTCATGCCATTCTCATTTCCTTTTTTGAAATGGTCCTCGCGATAACTGTTATCCAGGAATTTGCCATAGCCGAAGTCGAAGTTAATCTGTACCCAACCCTTCGTGTAGGGAACGGTCCAGAAACCGTTGGTACCCAAATGAATCTGGGGGATGGGCTTGGCATTGGTGCCTTTGACAAACGAACCGATGGAGAGCAAATTGTCGCGCATCACCAAAGGCTGTTCTCTACTTCCCACCTCCAGGAAGAAGTGTTTCCAACTCAGGTTGGCATAGCATTGCTGCAAATACACCTTATGGTCGGCATGTACGGAACCCACCACATCCACTGTACCAGATAGCGTCCAGTCTTTGTTGAAGGCGTGCTCCACATTGACGGCTCCGCGCAGATAAGCCGTATTCGAACGAGTTGCCAACACATGATGGCGATTCGCAGATAGTTGGTAGGCTGTAAAGTCACCCGTTCCAACAGCGGTCTCTGCCGTCAGGTCGTAGCTGACGTGTGTCGACAGCGAGTCTTGTGTCTCAGCATGGGTTGTGAGACATAAGAGTAGAGTGGGGATTATGAAATGTCGATAGTTCATGAAATCAATAGATGGTGAATAATATTTTGTCTATCTGTCTTTCTTGTATTCTAACAATATGATCAGTAACATAACGATATAGACCGGCACTATTGGTGACCACCAGCTGATAGGGCTCTCCTGGCTTGGTGTCTGTAGAGAGGAGGGTAGCCGTGTCGTTATCGTTCAGTGGCTTGGCATTTACGAGATATAGACGTGTAGGTTCTGTAGTCAGTATTCCACTCTCGCCAATGTTGGTCTGCAGATCAATCAGTCGTTTGTAATGTTCATAGTTGGTCATGGGAACCATCTGCTGATAATCTGCCAGCGTTTCTATCTGGTCGAAGTGGTAGCGACGACCATAGTCGGTAGTCACGTTGTCGCGCAGTATTCCCATCATGTCCAACCATCCGTTCCTGGCCTCCATCAATGAAGGGCTGTCCATCGGATTCACAAGGTTGGAAAGCACCTCTCGTGTCAAGTGGTAGGACATGTAACCTTCTTGAAACATGCCCATGTCCACGTTGTGGAACGGTGTGACAACAGAAACCTTATACATATTCACAGTTTACTTAATTGTTCCTTTGAAATACTCAATCGTCTTTGCCAAACCTTCATCAAGCGGAACTTTCGGCGCCCAATCTAACTTTGACTTTGCCAATGTGATGTCAGGACGACGCATCTTCGGGTCATCAGAAGGCAACGGACGGAACACGATCTTACTCTTTGAACCAGTCATTGCAATTACCTTCTCAGCCAATTCCAGCATGGTAAACTCTCCTGGATTGCCAATGTTCACAGGACCTAGGAAGTCGTCGCCGCTATTCATCATGCGTACCATACCTTCTATCAAGTCGGTAACGTACTGGAAAGAGCGAGTCTGCTGTCCGTCGCCATAAATGGTGATATCTTCTCCTCGAAGTGCCTGCATGATGAAGTTGGAGACGACACGTCCGTCGTTCTGAGCCATACGGGGGCCGTAGGTGTTGAAGATACGAATCACCTTGATGCGGACACCATGCAGACGATGATAATCGAAGAACATTGTCTCTGCACAACGCTTTCCCTCGTCATAGCACGAGCGGATTCCGATGGTGTTTACATTGCCCCAATAGCTCTCTGGCTGTGGATGAACAGAAGGGTCGCCATACACCTCGCTGGTTGAGGTCTGTAGAATTTTACACTTAGTTCTGCGTGCCAATCCCAGCATGTGGTAGGCTCCAAACACAGATGTCTTGGTAGTCTGGATAGGGTCGTTCTGATAATATACTGGAGATGCAGGACATGCCAGATTATAAATCTCATCCACCTCTGCCCAATAGGGTTGGCAAACATCATGTCTTACGATTTCGAAATTCGGTCGTCCTATCAAGTGCCATACATTCTCTTTCGATCCTGTATAGAAGTTGTCCAGACATATCACATCGTTGCCTTCGTTCACCAATCGTTCACAGAGGTGGGAACCAATAAAACCTGCTCCCCCCGTCACTAATATTCGTTTCATCATACCCGTAATAGTGTTTTGTTGATAATACCTTAGAATTTCTTTCCAAATGCAATGTTGAGGAAGGTCAATGCCAACAGCTTGGCATCAAACCACAAAGAGCGATGCTCCAGATAATAGAGGTCAAGTTCCAGTCTGCGCAACATCTTCTCCATCGTGTCCGTATAACCATTATATAAGGTGGCGTAGGAAGTAACGCCAGGACGAACCTGATAGAGGTAGACATAACGAGGGTCATGCTTGATAATCTGGTCGATGTAGTATTTCCGCTCTGGACGGGGACCGATAAAAGCCATCTCGCCTTTTACCACATTCCACAATTGGGGAAGTTCGTCCAAATGATGGGCACGAAGAAACTTTCCTATCTTCGTCATACGGGTCTCTTTGTCGTGTTGATAGAGTGCTGGACCATTCTTTTCTGCATCTACCACCATACTACGGAACTTATAGATATAGAAAGGTCGTCCGAAACGTCCAATGCGCTCCTGCTTGAAGATTGCAGGACCTCCATCTTCACGTTTAATTGCAAAATAGCATATCAGGAAGAGGGGAGAGAAAACTATCAGACACACCCAAGCGGCGAAGAAGTCAATTAGTCGCTTGATGTTACGCTCCAGCTCGTTCATACCATCCGAGATGTAGCGTGGGTTATCCTTGTCAGCGTTAAGTTTATATTTTGGGGTAGAAATATCTGTCATAAGCAACTGTTTTATCTTATTAAACGTTCTGCTATCCATGTTTATTGCCTTATTCTATAAATAATTTGGTTTTATATTGGGAAACGGCAAAACAATCGATGTGCCGAGTGGCTCGGGACATGATGCGGAGCCTATGTTTACATCGTCGATATAGGCTCCGCACCATGCGAGTAGCCTATATGTTGCATGTAAAGAGCCTATATGTTGCATGTAAAGAGCGTATATCTTTGATGTAAGAAGCCTATATGTCGCATCGTTTGAGCAACAAATTCACATCGAATTAGTTGCTCATTCTCTTTGAAAGAAGAATTTTTTCAAATATCCCTAACACCCTAACGTCACAGGTCTTAAATGCCGATGCACAAAGGGTTTGAGGCACGTTAGGGATATGGAAAAAGGGTAACATATCCCTAACGTTTGGGGTAACCTGCCCTACCCTATATATAATAAGGTGGAAATGGAAGTGTTAAAACAACAATTTTTTAGAAAATAAATGGTGGAAAGTCTTGCAAAACACGAAAAAATTTTGTATCTTTGCACCTAGATATTCAAGGGTAGAATAGTAGCTACGCACGAGCGGTCGGCTCCCTTAATGATCTATAAACTTATAATCATTTAAAACATTAAAATTTCATGGAGAAAACCATTATCAATGGCGAGGCACTTTGTGCCTCAACGGAAGGTGTGCTTGTCATCGAGCAGTACCTTCAGGAGAATTACCTTTTCCGTCGCAATGTGCTGAATGGTAAGGTGGAGTATGCAACCAAGAATGCTGAGGGCGTGTGTAGCGAATGGCGACCCTTGACGCTGGAGGCCCAGAACAGTATGGTGTTGCGAGTGTTGCGTGAGGGTATCTTGGAGAAGGGCAATCCCAAGGACCTGATCAAGTTGTATGTGGAGTCGGAAGAGGTGAAGCCGTTCAATCCGATTGTTGACTATCTGGAGTCGTTGCCCAAATGGGATGGACACAACTATGTGGCCGACCTCTTCTCTCGCATTCCAGGCATCAGCACAGAGCAGGCTGCCTTCCTGGCTACCTGGCTTCGTGCTGTGGTGGCCCATTGGTTGCAGATGGACACGCTTCATGGCAATGAGGTAGTGCCCACGTTCACAGGAGAGCAGGGTTGTGGTAAAACCACCTTCTTCCGTCGCTTGTTGCCTGGGCATCTGGAGCAGTATTATCTGGACCATCTGAACCTTGCCAACAAGTTTGATAAGGAGATGGCCTTGACGAACAACCTGCTGGTGAACTTGGATGAGTTGGAGGCCATCCGTCCAAGTCAGCAGGCTTCGCTGAAGCAGACCTTGTCGAAGAACAAGGTGAACGGTCGTCCCATTTATGGTAAGTCCCAGGAAGACCGTCCTCGCTATGCTTCGTTCGTGTCAAGTACGAACAATCCTCATCCCCTGACGGATGTAACGGGTAGCCGTCGATACATCTGTGTGAAGATTCCACAGGGTGTGAATATCAACAACAAAGGCGACATCAACTACGAGCAGTTGTATGCCCAGGTGTTGTATGAGCTTCGTGAACTGAAGGCTCCCTATTGGTTTAACAATGAGGAGGTAGCTCGCATCCAGGAGTTGAACCAGGAGTTTGTGGAAAAGAAGGATATTGCAGAGATGGTAGCAGCTTGTTTCCGCAAGCCCAAGGAGGGTGAAAAGGTGAAGTCGATTAACACCACTGACATTCTGACGATTATGCAGAATGAATATCCTTCGCTGGAAATCACGATGAAGGCGAAAGCCTATCTGGGACGTGTGTTGAAGGACTTGAACTACGAGCAGAAAAGTCACAGCAATGTGTCGTACTACAAGATTGTTCCTCTGCGCTCAGCGTGAGGGTTGATGAGCAAAAACGTTAGGGATACGTTACCCTTTTTTCGTGTCCCTAACGTGCCCCAATCCCTTTATACATCGGCATTTAAGACCTGTGACGTTAGGGTGTTAGGGATATATTGAAAAATTCATCTTTCTGTAGTTATGCTATCAAGGCAAACAGACAGAATGGGCTTGGTAAAAACTCTTTTTATATCGAACGATAGATATTCATATATCCATCAACCATTTTTTCTATTGTAAAATGTTTCGTGAATAATTGGTATGAGTATTCAGAAAACTGTTTTTGAATATTTTCATTTTTAAGTATATAGTCAATCTTCTCTGCAAACATGCTTGCGTTATTTGGAAGTGTATAGCCGTTTTTCTCATCAATTACAATTTCCGGTATGCCACCAACTTTAGAAGCAACAAGAGGCTTCCCATAGCTCATGGCTTCTAGAAGTACGATGGGAAGGCCTTCATAATCGCTCGCTAACATAAATAAATCTGATTGTTGACAATAAATACTTGCATTGGAAATGTTTCCCATGAAGAAAACATTATCAGGATGGTTGCTAATTTCTCCCAAATTTCCTATCCATACAAAGGCATATTGAGGCAGCTTTTTGGCGCATTCAATGAAAATGTCATGACGTTTTGGCTTTGCTACTCTAGCAATGCATAGGACAACTTTAGAATACGTTGCAGGAATAGGGAAAGGGGCAGGGACAATATCATGCTTGTCTACACCATTATAAACAAGATGGGTGTTTGCAGATATCCCCTCGCTATGTAGATTGTTGACATCGTATTGACTTACCCCCACAATTGCCTTGCACCTTCTTTGTATCATACGTTCAATAGGCAACAACTTTCGATAGGCAACTCTTATAGAGTCAAAACCATGTACTGTATAGACAATTTTTTGTTTAGGTAGTATGAGACGTCCCAACAGACCAGCTTTTGAAGAGTGAAGATGAATAACGTCTGGTTTGTATTCTCTGTTAAACTTCCACAGAAATAACAATGTTTTGACATCATGGTATATGGAAATGGCTCTTTTTAAATGCGGATAACGTATTTTCTTTATCCTATTGTCAATGGCATCAAACATTTTCCCGTCTCCTTCGCCTGCAATGACAGCAACCTCATGTTCAGGACATAAGGTGTTGACAATGTTGCTCAATACACTTTGGGCACCACCAAGTTCAGATTTAGTTATAATATGTAGTATTCTCATGCTTGTCCAGTAATAAGTTAGTCCAAAAACGCAGATTCCTCTTAAAAGGGAATTTCTCTTCCCATACATGGAATGCATTTAAGCTATATTCTTCCCAACAATGTTCGTCCGCAAGATCAATGATGGCATTGGTCCATTGTGTCAAATCATTAGAAGGAATAAGACGTCCAAAGGTAGAATTGATAATAGCATTATTAAAGCCGACATCAGTACCGATACAGGGTAATCCAATAGACATATATTGAATTAACTTAAATCCACCTTTTCCTCGGGCTATGCAGGTGTCTTCTAATGGCATAATACCAATATGGGCTTCTTTCAAACTCTGTATTGCTGCTTGTTTAGTCCATTTGACGTTCTCAATTTGTAGATAGGTGCACCGAATGTCGACAGATGTATTGCATACAACTTTTAACCTTAACCTTTTGCGTAAAGTATCGCCAATGAACTTGGCTGATGATTCTAATTGTGGAATAATAGATTTCAGGAAGGAAAGATTGGCGGAAGTGGCTACCCATACCAAAATAATTTCTTGGGATAAAGCTTCGATACGCCATTTGTTAACATCCTCATTTTGAAACAGGTTAAATAGGTCGCCGTCCGTTGTCGGAAGAATGTGAATTTTGTTTTTGTATTTTACGTCAATGAGGTTTGCTAAATGTTGATGAGTTACAATGATGTGATGGGCATAGAATGATAATTTGTTGAAATCTTCAATGGAACATTCTCCCATGCTGATGATATCATCGTCAAAATCCCAAATAATAGTTGTTTTTCCTCTCATATCTATTAAACGAAAAAACAGCCATATTGGAAATAATGTCTTATGAGGCATGATGCGCCTATTAATAACTATGTGACTTGGTGGAAGGATTACATCTTTAAGTAAAGCTGCGACGGTTCGAATATATATAAGAATAAATAACAACAAGACAATTAAAGGACCGTTTTTGCGAATAGGAACATATCGACGATAAAGACAACTGGGGAGCATCATGTGATATGTTACCTTAATCTCATCAATACTTTGTAGGTATTGATGAATACGATAATAGTCAGGTGTATTGATGTCTCCTTTGACGTATGCTGATATTTGTCTATTTTTAGAATGTCTCATGTCTCTTTAATCCTGCGGCAATCCCTTTTATCATATATTTCCAGCATTCAATACCAGATTCTATGAATAGGGGAAAATATAGTAATCTTGCCAAATGTTTTATGCCAATATTAATTTTCCATTGCAAAGGTACATATTTTTTTCGAATAAGCCACAAATGATTGCGGAATTGATAGTAATACCTGAAAGGGGCAGAAATGATAATAAAGAAACCGCCTATGGAGAGTGTTTTCCTGCCAACTTTGTGATTGATTATGATATTGGAGGAAATACCGCAAACATAATTCTTGCTTCTTGCTCTCCAACACCATTCAAAATCGACAAAGTCGATGAAAAGGGATTCGTCGTTATAGCCAACAACAGACATAATTTCTCTCGTTGTGCAACCGCCTGAGGAAATGACTTCTCTGCGGGGGATGAATTGGGCTGTTGTCTTTTTGTCTTTATGGATAATGGATTTGTATTCCTTGCCAGTTTCTTTGTTGTTAATTCTTGGACCGAGGAATGCCAGATTGGGAACAGATGAACTAATGTTCTTGAATTCTGCGACAATGTCTGTAGGATAACTGTCGGACATTGTACTATCTTGGTCCATAAAAACTAAATAATCAATGTCGTTGTTTTGCAGTGCCTTCTGAATTCCGATATTTTGTGCCTTGGCTATGCCAACATTATCCTTCATGGCTATATAGTACATTCTATTCACTTTATCTTCATTAAATATGGCAGGACAAGAGTTGTCAACAATTACTCCCTCGTAACGTATAGACAATCTTTTGATATTGTCAACATCCTCTCTTTTGGGGTTGAACAGTATGATGATGATGGCTATATTGTCTTGCTTGTTAGTCATATTAAATAGGCTTTTCGTTTTTGCGCTCACCAAATAGAAATGGTAAAAGAGCATAGAATATGTATTGAATCTGCATGGACATATTGGTGAATATAAATTCACCGATAAATTCTAAGAACAAGAACGTTAGAAAAATAGCATACATAATGAGGCCAATCTTGCTACCAGTCATAGCCTTCTTATAAAGATATCCGTATCCAATACCATATATGATGGCAAATACAATAATACCGATTATGCCGAAATCCGTATAAAACGGGTAGAGAGTAGTATAGGTGTTTACGACTTCTGGAACGCTGACAAAGGGAAGAATCGTGTTAATGGGTTCTTCACAAATTCCTAGAGGATATCCAATTGCATAGAAGAACCGAAAGGTATTTGCACCAAATGAGGGTGCTGAGAATGGGGTGGCATAATAATCAAACGCCACACCGCTTGTCATTAAGTACATGCTTAGAAAGTCTCCAGTTTCTACGGTCTGGAGATCACCTTCATCCGAACTTCCCATTCGCAAAGATTGGAACACAAAAGTTAAAAGGAAGAAAATGACAGCACTGTATAGTAAATGCTTCTTTTTAATAATTTGCTTATGATATAAAATGAATAAGGGGGTAAGTAATACATATAATAGGCTTGTCTTAGACATAGTAACAAGCACATACATGAAATTGAGAATGAAGATTAATACAATTAACTTCTTGTTCTTAAAATAAATAAGAGCAAAGAAAAGTGCAATATAGCACATAGTTACTATGTAGTTAAGAATGCCTAGATTGGGCTTCTCGATGCTTTCATCTACGCCAACGCTCATGGTCCTTAAATACCTAAATAGGTTCTCTGGATCTTCTAAATAGGCCTGTTTTACATAAATGAATGATATGATAGGCATAGCTATTGCAGAGAGTGTCATATAGATATAAATAATCCACTTGTTTGGCTTGGCATCTTGCGACCATTTAGATGCATCGTTGATGTAGGCTGTTGTGAGTACTGAAGCGATAAAGAAACAGAATATCCAAATAACAAGACAGATGGGATACTGATTCTGAATGGGAAATAAATGAGGTGGAGTTATCAAATACAATAAAAGTATTCCACCCCAAACAGCCGGTGCTATAACGAATGGAGCAAAGAGGTCACGGGAAAAATAATAACCTAATCCCGTGAGAAGAAACAGGAAAATGAGTGTCGCAACAATCATTTGAAGTTATTTCTTTATTCTTTCTTTTGCCAAATACCAGAAAATACAGCCCATGAATGACAAAATGATAGCCATTGCCATACAGATCATTCGCTTAGGACCAGATGGCTTGAGAGGTACGATTGCTGGCTGAATGGTTGTAAAAGCAGGAGTTCGCTCTTGGATTTTGGCATTAGCACCCTGTTGTTGAGCTACTAATTGGCTATAGATGTTGAACTGCAGTTGCATCTTATTTTCTAAATCCTCAGCCTTTAATCTGACGCTTTCTAACACAACTTTGGAATTGGCTTCTGCATAACTTCCATAAATTTGTCTCGTCTTCTCGTATTCTCTTTTGGCTTCTTCTGTTAGCTTTGTGTAATATTCGTAATCGATTCGTGCTTTATTTGTCCGATAGTTGGTGATATATACTTGTAGCTGATCCTTGACTAAATCTGCTATTTGTTTGGCAATTTCTGGATGTTGTACTGTAATAGTTATTGTTATAAGATCTGTTTTCTTATCTACGAGGCACAAAATAGCATTGTCAATGCTAGATGCTATTTTCTCTTCCTTCTTTGTAAGTTGCTCAGGGTTGATTTTGTGAAGGTCTGTAATAGTGTCTTCTTTCTTAGAGAAAATAGAAACAAAGAATGCCCACCATGGACTTTTCTGATATTTGTCAAAATAGTCGTAAAGTGTTACTGTCTCGTTTGATGAAGGCAGCTTTATTTCTTTATTGAACAAGTTTACTATAAAGCGTGAGGAAGAAATAATTTTGGGGTAAACTTCAGGATAGATGGCATCGTCTGACATTTGTGTTTTCAGTCCAATCATTGAAGACAATGAACCTAAATTCCCTGGGAGTGAAAGGGAGTTGCTGGTTTCTGGAAGCATTGTCGTTGTTGAACTATATGTTCTTGGCAGGCTGAAAACTATAATACCAGTAAAGATGGTCACAGCAGTGACGACAGTTGCTATACGTTTATAGTTCTTTTTGACTATGTTTATTATTTCAAATAATGTATCTGTTGACAGAATACTTTGTTTTTGAGTGCTCATAATATTCTTTCTTTATTTTGAGTTGTTTATTTGTTCCAAATTCCAGTAGCTTTCCCTTTTGAAAGTTTTCTGTATTGTATAAAATTAGATACAGCACACAGACTATTGACAATAATGAGTGCAGAGACTATTCCAATCGTGTCAAATCTTCTTCCGAGGAACACAGCTAATGGTAAAAATACTATTGCTTCAATAATAGTCACAGTACTAAGCATATTTATCTTTCCAATTCCAAAAAGAATGTTCGCATAGCACAAACTAAAAATGACCACCATGATATAGAAACCCATCATGATGTTTAGAAGCATGTCTATATGTATTTCGTCTCCTATCCATATATGAAAAACAAAAGGAGCAATAATAATCATAAATACAATGAATAGAAGAAATGCTAATAGAACTTGATGCATTCGCTTTTCTACATTTTTTATCCATTGCCACTCACCTTTATGAAAAGCATCTGTTGTGGCAGACCACAAAGGAGTGACAATGAGCATAAACAGCATTAATGGTAAGCAGAAATAGTTGTAGGCTATTTGGTATGGTGTTACTTCCGTTGGTGATATAAGTTTGCTTATTATCAAATTGGATGAAGCAAAAATAATAACTCCTGCAATCTGAACATAAAAAAATTTAAGTCCTAATGAGAATAAACCACAAAGTTCATCTTTCCTAAATAAAAAGATAGAGGGTTTTAGTTTCTTGTAATAATGGAATGTTACAGGGTATGCGAGCAGGTATACGAATAATGTGGGGGCGGTGTATGCAAGAGCAATGTTTAATACTGAATGGTTATCTATAAAAGCCATCCATAAAATTACGATAAGTGACAATGTCTTCCCTAACGTTAGTAAAAGGTTACTGATGGCTGGTAGTTGTAAACCTGTGTATATACTATTGATAAATTTGAATATAAATGTGACTCCAACAAGAGTGACAGATAACACTAAGATGCTCTCTAAACTAGGAAGATATGAAGGGTCAACATTGAATATATAATAGCAGTTTATAGTCTTTATTATAAAAATGAGAAAAGTAATTAATGGGATGACAATAATAAAAAGCATAACCAAGGTCGTGCTTGTCAAGATTCTTGCTCTTTGAAAATCATTGTGAGCAACAGATTCTGCTAATTTGTTGCGCAATCCATTTCCTAAGCCAATGTCAAATTGATCAATCCAGACTAAAACAGAACTGATAGTTAACCAAACACCATACTCATACTGATTAAGACACAACAAGGTTACTGGAACCAATAAAAACAGTACGATACTGTTCCATCCTTTGATAATCAATGAAGCAATTATGTTCTTTTTAATTAATACTGATCGCTGATTACCATTTAATATGTTCTTTAAACCTTGCATCCTTTTTCTTAGTTCTTCAGCAGATTGGCAATAGTGGCAAACATGGTGCCGAGAGAAGCAGCGCTGGTTCCGATGCTGAGCCATTCTGTCAGACCCATAGCACGACCTCTACGCTTGGTGGGCACTACAATCTGGCAACCAGGACGTGGCTTATGTTTATGATCTGCACGAGCCACCATACCATTCATATAGATAATAATAGTTCGAGACTTCTTGGCAGACGATGTTGTTCCTCCTGCCAAGTCGATATAGTAGTCTGCATTTTTGCCGTCCTTGAAATAAACGGTGTTGGGATAGAGTACCTCACCGTTGATCTTAACAGTACCATCGTAGCGTGGAACGACGATGCGGTCGCCTTCACGAAGAATGGGGTCGTCCTCACTGCCAGGATTCTTGAGGGCCTTGTCGAGCTCGATACCTACGGGGTAGTTGGCATTAACCATCAGTTTCTTGACATCGATAGAGTCGCGACCCGAGTTACGCTGGGCAGTGCGAAGCATGGTTTCCATCTGTTCGCGTTCCTCTGGAGTCATCAGTCGCAGCAGTTTGGTGCCTTCCGGATATGCTCGCTTGGTCAGTCCTCCTGCCAATTTGATGACATCGCTCAGACGCTGTCCTTTGTTGGATAGGGTATAGGTACCTTCAAACTGGACCTCGCCTTCGATGGTAATATTCTGTTGCTCGGTATAGTTAGGACTACGACGAACATAGACCTCATCAAAAGGCATCAGTCTGAAGTCGGGCTGTTCTGCTATAGAGAAATCAGGAGTCAGTTTAAAACTGAAGGTCTGAGCTATTTGGTCGTCGGCCTCTGTGGCATTTGGATTAGTAATTCGACGAGATACATCTACTTTGACGAGTGAGGCGGCATCGGTTGGACCTCCAGCCTGCAGGATGAGGTCTTCGACACTCTCATTGGCAGCATATTTATAGGTGCCAGGATAAAGTACTTCGCCATTGATAGTTACTGTTTGTTTTTGGTTTTTCTCTTCGCGACTAGCAATGTAAAGAACATCTTCGTTACGGAGGGGAACATCAGGGGCAGTGCCTTCCAATATACCACGAACATCCACGCTCAATACTTCCAGCGTGCGGTCTGCTCTCATGCGGTGCATGACGGCATGTTGTGAGATGGCTCCCTCTGTCAGTCCTGCTGCTGCCTCTACTAACGCCTTGACAGTACTGATGTTTTCGCCTACATGGTACATGCCAGGACGGAATACGGCACCTTTGATTTCAACCATGTTCTGATAGCGGTTGAGCGTCGAGTCAACACTGACGGAGTCTTCGTCCATCAGCTTGAATTGACTCATGTCAAATTCGCCAACGCTGAACACGGAATACTGATTGCCCGCTTTGCGGTTGATGCGGATAGCCTTTGTATAAGCGTCGCCTGTAAAACCACCTGCATAGCGGAGTAGGGTAGCTGCGCTCTCCGTTTTCTTCATCTCATAGAACATGGGGCGCTTTACCTTACCTGTGATGTTAACCAAAGCTTCGTAAGGACCAACGGTGATGACATCGTTGTCTTGCAGACGGACATCACCCGTCAGTTTGCCATTAAGCAGGAAGTCGTAGACATCGACGTTGGTGACTTGCTTGCCGCGACGGAACACTTTCACATTACGCAGCGTACCAATCTCGTTAGGACCACCCGCCATGTAAAGTGCGTTATAAACAGTGGCAAAGGCAGACATGGTGTAGGTGCCTGGCACCTTAACCTCACCCATGATGTTAACGGTAATAGTACGTGTTTGTCCCAGCGTCAAATCAATCTGTGAACCCTGATAACGAGGACCTAACACTTTCTTCAGACGAGCCTTGGCCTGACTTACAGACAAACCACCTAACTGGATAACGCCAATATCCTCGATGGTGATGGTTCCGTCAGGCGAGATGACTTCAGTCACACTCTCTTGTGATGCTCCCCAGATGTCAACATTGACAGCATCGCCTGGTCCCAGACGGTAATTCTGTGGGGTTGCCAGATTCATCGAACTTTCAAAGGTCAGGTTCTTGTTGTTGAACACATCATGACCGAATATCTTGCGCTTACCCTCTTTCTCTTTCTCCTGGAAATATCTCAGTGAGTCGGGCATCATGAAGTCTATCGCTTCGTCCATTTCTAAGAAGTCTTTGTCATTTTCATCATAGGTGCGTCTTTGCTTCTTTTTATAGTCCTCCATCTTGCTGTCCTTGATGCGGAACTGTGAAGCTTTCTTCTGGTCTATCTTAGCCTGCTCCTCGCGCTTTTCACCATTAGCTTCACGCATTCTGGTCTTTACGGCTTTTGAGCCCGCAGTGATGTCCTCAGCACCTAATGCTCCGTTTTTGATTTGTTTCTGATACTTCTTCTGGATACGACGTATCTGGTCCATGGTGACACCACGTTGTATCAGTTGGGTAACAATCTGCTGACGAGAAACACCATTGGCGTTCTGCTCAATAACATAGTCCATCACTTGGTTATCAGTCATACCAGACTGGGCCCATGTTGAGGCCGTTGTCAGCAGCAGACAGATTATAAATATAGTTATTCGTTTCATCTTCGCGCACACATTAATACTATATAAAAACACGTCTCAGTGCAAAATATTGTGCAAAATTAGCGATTTTTTCTGAAAAAGCATGGGTGTTTCAAGAATAAATTGTATTTTTGCAGTCCAATTACGATATTTATCTTGGGGGTGACTGGATTTGACAGCGAGCCGAGATGGTACGTAAGCATGCGGAGTGACGACTGTGGACTCCATAATCACGTCGGTCGAAAAATTAATTGGCGAAACTAAGTACGCTCTCGCTGCCTAAACGAAGTACAGTAGTTTACTGGCCTAATTCTCTTACAAGGTAGGAGAACGAGACATCGCTCTAAGGATGTAGTCCCGAATCTAAGGATCAAGCGGTGCAGGTTAAATCGGGAATAGTCAGGTTAGGCCTCGATAATCTGATGAAATTTAGAGGATAAGGTTGCAGTTGGTGGCTTGGGTCTTGCTGCAGCACGAAAATGAAGGCCAAGATAAGCATGTAGAAAGCGTATGGTTTCCTCGTGTGGACGAGGGTTCGATTCCCTCCACTTCCACAATTGTTTCAGAGGAGGGGTCTCACCCTCGTGAGGGTTCTTTGACCTGAAGGTGCAAAGCGACTATGTCGATTACGATTCCCTCCACTTCCACTATCGTTTTTTTTGCGTCCCAGATGAATAACAACACTGAACATAGGATACAGGTAACATATAGGTGGACGAGCCGGTTGTCGATGCGTATCGTGAAGAATGGTGTGTCGAGCATGTGGTGGTGCATGAACTCTGCCACCTCCTAGAGCCCAGTCACAATGCCCGCTTCCATGCCCTTATGGATAAGTATTTCCCACGCTGGCGAGAAGCCCGCCAAGAAACTCACAGGATTCAAAAATCATCTATTAGATAGCATATGAAGAAAAAACTGATTTTGGCAATAGTAGCCGTTCTCTTTGCCTTGACGGCAAACGCTCAGAAAGCACTGAAGAAGGTGTATAACGAGGATATCAATCCTCTCGAGCAGATAGACCAGGCTGTAGCGAAAGCGAAGTCCGAAGGCAAGTTCGTCATCTGTCAGGTGGGTGGCAATTGGTGTCCCTGGTGCCTGAAATTCGCTGACTTCATCACGAAGGACACTACAGTCAGCAAGATCATAGCGGATAATTTTGAGTATATCCATGTCAACTACAGTCCTCGCAAGTCGCAGGGTGAAGAGAAACTGGCACAAGGCCGAGCCCTGATGAAGCGTCTGAACAATGCCGGGCGTTTCGGATATCCCGTGTTCGTTGTCCTCGACGAGGAAGGCCGAATTCTCCATATCCAGGATTCAGGTCTCCTGGAGGAGGGTGAGGGATATAATCAGAAGAAAGTTCTTAGCTTTTTCAAGAACTGGACGCCAAAGGCCGTAAGGTAATTATTAGTACCCATACACCAGCCCGTATTTCTCATGCAGTCTGCGTAGTGAACCGTCTGATTTCATCTGACGGATAAGGTCGTTTACCAGCTGTAGCAAGTCGTCCTGCCCCTTGCGCATCAGGACACCTATCTCACCATGATTAAACGGAGTGTTCAGTAGTGGGGCTGCAAGTCGGGCATCTATCTGTACATAATAGGGAGCCTCTGTTATTTCTGTTATCATCACATCAGCTTTCCCTTCCGCTACGAGCGAAGGTATTTCTTCGTTCTTAGGGTGGACGATAATGGTAGCATGAGTCAGGTTCTTGTTGGCAAACTTCTCATTCAGTCCACCAGGGTTTACCATCACGCGCACTTCAGGCTTGTCAATGTCTGCTAACGATTTATAGCGATTGGCCTCCGATGCACGACAAAGAATGCTCTTTCCGTTTGCCAGATAGCCCTCGCTCATGAGCATCGTTTCACAGCGAGCATCAGTGATGGTAATGCCGCCAATAGCCAGGTCGAAAGTCTGTGGCTCAGCTTGCACGTCAGCGGAAAGTGTAGGCCATGAAGTCTGTACGAACTCGATGCCAACACCCAAACGTTTTGCAATCTCCTGAGCCATCTCGATACCGAAGCCCCAGTATGTCCCATCAGCCTCGCGGAAGGATAGTGGTCTGTAATCCCCCGTTGTTCCGATAAGGACAGTGCCCCGCTCCTGTATACGGGTGATGGTAGGTTGATTGACTACTACGGCACTATCCTCGTTAGCCGTACAAGAGGCAAACGAAACAGTACTGCCGAACAATACGGCGGTTAGGAATAGCAAGAAAATCTTTCGCATAATTCTATTCCTGGTTTAATCCGTTCATTCTATTTTTCTTTATGCGTCATGATGTTGAGCACCATGTCATCGGTCTTGCACATCGCATCCGCTCCGATGTTCGTGAGATTGCGGATACTCTTGTCAACACTGTTGTCTACGATACCTTCCCCTGAAGAAACACATTTGCCTTCCATTGCCAGGAGTGAAGAGAGTAGGGCCGTGCTGACACCACTGGTAATCTTCAGCGAGCACGACGGCTTGGCACCATCGCAAATCATGCCTGTCAGGTTGGCTATCATGTTCTTGACTGATGCACAGATTCGGGCATAGTCGCCCCCCATCAGATAAGTGATGCCACAACTGCTGCCAATACTTGCCACGACACAACCGCAGAGGGCTGACAACTTGCCCAACGACTGCTTGATATAGATGGCAGTCAGATGGGAGAGCATCAGGGCGCGAATCAACTCCTCCTCCGTATTCTCGTTCTCCTTGGCATAGACACACACAGGATTCGTGGCACAGATACCCTGATTGCCACTACCAGAGTTCGACATGACGGGAATCATGGCTCCTCCCATTCGTGCATCACAGGCTGAGGCTGTGCGCGAGATGATATGCGAGTAGATGGAGTTGCCGAAGATGCCTTTGGCCAGTGGACGGTCAATGGTCTTACCCAGGTTGTGACCGTAGTTGCCTTTCAAGGATTCGCGGGCTGCGTTCATGTTCAGCTTGCGTGCCTCTTCAATGAATTGTATTTCCTCCAGTGGGGCTGTGGTGGAAAAGTCCCATACCAATTGCATGTTCAAGGCTATCTCGTCGTCCTTCACCGTTGTGCCATGCTGAACAGCTGATGCATCCGTGACGAAATGCGTATGACTTCCGGCAATGATGGCCGTCTCTTTCTTGTCACCGGCAAAGACCGTCATCTCTACATATAGTTTATCGCAAACACCTTCCTTCAACTTGATGTCTATGCGGTCCTCGGCAACAAAGCGTTTACCTTCTTCCAAGGCCTCTGGCGTCAGGTCTTTCAGTACTTCCAACTGATATTCACTCTTGCCAATCAGTGCGCCAAGGGCAATGGCTATGGGCAATCCTATCATTCCTGTCCCTGGAATACCCACACTCATGGCATTTTTCAGGATGTTGGCACTCAGTCGGGCCTCAATTCTTTCTGGGCGACAGCCTAATTGCTCTGTGGCCTTTGCGGTACAGAGGGCTACACACATCGGTTCTGTACAGCCAATGGCTGGCACTACCTCTTGGTGAACCAAGGCAATGATTTGGTTTCTAATCTCTGTATTTAGCATAATTGTCCAGACCTTTTTTCAGGAATTTGATGTATTCTGCAATGTCTTCGTCGTAGGCACGACTACTGGTTAGTGGCTTTCCGTTGTTGTCGAGAACAACGTAGAACGGCTGGGCATTGGCTCCAAACTTGCTGCTCTGCAGATAGCTCCATTTGGCTCCTACGGTGCGCAGTGTCTTGGTGTTGCCATTCGCATCCGTCACTTCAAACGGCTCTTTGAGGGGCGTCTTGTCGTCCACGTAGAGTGATATTAATACGAAGTCATCGCTCAGCATGTCTGCCACCTTCGCATCTGTCCATACAGCAGCCTCCATCTTACGACAGTTCACACAACCGAAACCCGTGAAGTCGATGAGCACAGGCTTTCCTTGCGCCTTGGCAGCAGCCATACCCTCATCATAATCCGTAAATTTCGCCTCCACCACTTTCGTGTTGATGTTAAAGTCCTGCGTGTTCATGGGGGGAGCAAACGCACTGACGGCCTTGCACGGAGCGCCCCAGAGTCCAGGAACCATGTAGATGGCAAAAGCCAATGATATCAATCCACCCATGATGCAGACTACGGGCATGGGTTTGTTGATTTCGCCCCCAATCTCATCACTCTGGAATTTCAGCCAGCCACAGAGGTAAGCACCCAACAGTGCGAAGATGACTATCCATAGCGAGAGGAACACTTCACGGTCCAGCAAGTGCCATCCATAGGCAAGGTCGGCCACTGAGAAGAATTTTAGTGCAAACGCCAGTTCTATGAAACCCAGCACAATTTTCAGCATGTTCATCCACGAGCCCGACTTCGGCGCTTGTTTCAGCCAGGCCGGGAAGAGGGCAAAGAGCGTGAAGGGTAGGGCTAAGGCTAGTGCGAAACCGAACATGCCAAGGGCAGGCGCGAGCCAGTTGCCGCTGGTGGTGGTTTCTACAAGCAGCAGTCCGATGATGGGAGCTGTACATGAGAACGAAACAAGCACTAAGGTGAATGCCATCAGGAAGATGGAAAGCAGTCCGCTGGTGGTGGAAGCCTTGGTGTCAACCGCATTCGCCCAACTATCGGGCAACTTGATTTCGAACCAACCGAAGAACGACAGGGCGAAGACCACCAGCAGCACAAACAGGAAGATGTTGAATACCGCATTGGTCGACATGGCATTCAGCGTGTCGCTGCCAAACAGTGCCGTCACCAGCAGTCCTAAGCCCAGATAAATCACAATGATGCTCAGTCCGTAGGTAATGGCATCCTTGATACCCTGACGATTGGTACTCACCATCGTCTTCTTATCCGTCTTGGCACGCTTCAAGAAGAAGCTGACCGTCATCGGAATGATGGGCCATATGCAAGGCATGCAGACAGCCAGCAATCCACCGATAAAGCCCATCAGCAGGATATATAACAAAGAATGGTCGGTGATGTTGTCGCTACCACCCATTGCTTTCAGCTCATCCACCACCGGTTGCCAGAGGTCGTTGGCCTCAGCGACCATTGCCGATACGGAATCGTTCTGAGCCACGATGGTGTCTTTCTCTACCACTTCCACGTCCTCTTTTACCTCCTCTTTCGTCTTCGCATCCTTCGTTTCCTCTGTGGCAACAGGACTCTTGCCCTTTGCTTTCAGCGATGCCTCAGAGGGAGGCAGACAAGCCTCGTCGTTGCAGGCTCCGTATTCCACGTAGCAGTCAATGTCGTATTGCGGTTTGGTAAATCTGATTTTCTGTACGAAGGTAACTGCTTTCTCGAAATAGCGCAGCTCCATGTCGAACAGCTTGTCGTATTTCTTAATCTCGCTGCCACGCGCTTGCAATTTGCCTACAGGCTCTGCACCCTCCATCTTCACGGTGTTGAACGAGGCTGCAATAGGACCATCGTTGCCCAGATTGGTGGAATACACATGCCATCCTGGGTCAATGGTTGCTGAGAATACGAGTTCAGCCTCGCCTTCTTTCAGCAGTTTCAGTTGTGAGGTAAAGTGTACGGGGTCCATCATCTGCGCCATTGCTGTCAGCGCGATGAGGAACAAGATGGTTGATGATATTATTTTCTTCATACGTTCATTTTTGTTTGATGATGGCGTCTAACAGCCCTTCGCAGGCATCCTCCAACAATTCTATCACCAGTTCAAAGTCGCTTTCCACACCGTAATAAGGGTCAGGCACGGTAGGCTGGGTAGGGTGGTGGCGCAAGTAGTCTGCCATCAGTCTTATCTTCTTTCTGTCCTCCTCATTGCGAGCCTTGGCTGTAATGGCGCGGATGTTCTCGTTGTCCATGCCAATGATGAGGTCGAAACGGTCGAAGTACGAGCTGTCCAACTGTTGGGCGCGACTGTTGAAGTTATAGCCATGCTTGCTGCCACAGCGACGCATCCTGCTGTCTGGCAAATCTCCGATATGCCAAGGACCGATGGCTGCAGACTCTATATGAAACTGGTCACTTAAACCGCGTTCGTCCACCAGTCGCTGCATAATACCTTCAGCGGCTGGTGAACGACAGATGTTTCCCAGACAGACAAAGAGAAGTCGCTGCTTCATCGTACCACCACCTTCTTGCCGTTTACGATGTACAAGCCTTTCTTCAATTGTTCTTTGCTAACCTTACGACCCTGCAGGTCATAGATGACATTGTCCTTTGTTGATGGGGTAGTGCGGATGGCTTCGATGTCAGTAACTATTCCTTGACAGGCTCCTGCCTCATTGTAATATCCACCATTTTTGAAATCAAGGTCACTTGTCTGATCAAAGCCTGTTCCATTGAAAATGATGTTAGAAGGTGGGGTCGTTAAAGAGCCTGTGTAGGTCCATTTCCATACGTTCTTGCCATTGTTTGTGCCGACTATGGTACATGCTTGTCCAGGCCATGAACCTCCGTACTGCGTGCTTCCCCGCCAAGTATAGCACTTTACGTCTTTATAACTGGTCGGAGCCTCAAAGAAAGCACATATTTCACCATCATTGACCACACAGCAGTCGGGAGCAACGAACTCGTCTTCTTTGACATCGTCAAGTGCAGAAATGTCTAAACTGTTGCTGACGTACATCCTAAAGCTGGGGCCTTCCAATGCCAGTTTATAGCCTTCGGTAGTTGTCGTTGCTGTTCCCAACAATAACAAGACGTTACCATTTTTACCTGCGACATTAAGTATATAGCCATTGGTTGAGGCTGTTTTTGTCACGATTTCGCTTTGGTTGTGGATGCCAGCAATCTTGCGAACCAGAATCAGCTTCTTAATAGTAACTTTGTATGACTGCCAATGTTTCAACCATACACAAGGAGTTCCTGGCATAGTAAGGATAAAGGCATTGGCCGCTTCAACGTTGGCATATAGAGGATTGTTTCCAGCACGTCCTGTGTCGTGATTGTCAACGAAGGTGACAGCGTAACGGGCATAGTTGGCATCGTTGGCTAGTGCTGCATCATTCAGTTTGTCCCAGTTACTTCCGTTATTGCTGAATGCACTATTAATGCTCCATTTCAGCATAAAGTCGAAGGCTGCACTCTGAATCTTGCCATCTACCTTTGTTCCATTAATCCAGTTTACCAAACCAGTCTTGCCATCGTCCATCCAGTATTCTCCCACTGAGAATTCTGGGGTAACATTCTCTGTGGTATTGTATTCACCTACATACTTGGGGGCATATCCTCCCACCATGTCGTAGCGGAAACCTGTGTATCCCAAGTCGTTGCGAAGGAATCGGAGATAAGTCTTGATGTTTTGTCTTACCTGATCATTGGTGTGGTCAAGATCACGGCATCCGTCAAAGTTGGTACCAGTATCATTATTACCTGTGGCTTTCTTGCCGGCATATTGTCCAGTAGCCCATTTGTTGAGGTTTTCAGGAGTGTTACATTCGTCAGTCTTGCAGATTCCAGAGAAATTTACATTATCCCAAGTCAGCGTATAACCATTCTTTGACTCATTGGGAAAATCGCACCAACTGGTATTGCCATTCTTATGGTTGATGACAACGTCCTCAATGATGCCTACATTCTTTGTCTTATAGGTGTTAATCATGGAGCGGAGTTCTGCCTCTGTGCCAAAGCAACTTTTATGGTCAAGCCACCAGATGTCTGAGTAGCCCATTTGGTTGGTTGACGCGTTACAATATCCACTCTGAGGCACCCAAATCAAATCAAAGAATTGCGAAAGTTCATCAGCCTGCGATTCCAGATTCGTCCACTTGGAATCCGCATACGAATCCCAGTAGAATCCTTGCAACATCACACCTTTGTATTCTGCGGGCCATCCCTGTGCCATCGTTGTTAGGGTGGTCAACGTAATCAATAATGAGGTAAATAATCGTTTCATAATCTTTAGTTTCGTTAGTTTTACTCTGCAAAGATACGAATTATTTTAATACAAACCAACAAGTTGGCAGAATAAATTTCGCGTACCCATGCAATCGGTTGCATTATCGCTTAAACTTTTGGAGCAGCGAGCACCATCAAGCTTGATTGGTTAGTCGAGTCGCGACAAAAGTCATCTTTTGGATAAATTTGTGCGCCTGCGGTTACATATCTATGTAAGGAAGTTCAGAACGGAAATCAATGTCGAGATAACAAAATCATAGTTACTTCAAAAATTCTTCCCTTAAGATGTAACATTTTGGCCCAAGGGGGATTGTCCGTGGCGGACGGATGCCGCTGCCTAACCAAAGAACTTGATATGATAGCGTGCTAAAACTATTTTTTTTGCTTACCTTTGCGGTCATGGAACAAGAAAAGATAGA